>Ga0070748_1000049_pt1 | contig 60593 bp, 82 predicted proteins | sample VirMetDEL_Nov_12_FD_77015 | JGI IMG/M metagenome (GOLD analysis project Ga0070748, IMG submission 77015) | Aqueous microbial communities from the Delaware River and Bay under freshwater to marine salinity gradient to study organic matter... | ecosystem: Environmental > Aquatic > Marine > Coastal... | reverse complement strand
GAGGAAGTTGCGACACTGTTTATTATTGCTTCACCAGTAGCAGCGGTGGTGCTTGTCCCGGCGGAAGTTGCGACACTGTTTATTATTGCTTCACCGGTAGCTGCGGTAGTGCTTGTACCAGCGGAAGTTGCGACACTGTTTATTATTGCTTCACCAGTAGCAGCGGTGGTGCTCGTCCCAGATGACGCGCCTATGGAACCGCCAGCCGGCACACTAACCCATATCCTGCGACTGATCGGCTGAAATATTTGCCAGGGGTTAAGTGATAAACTGATTAGTTCTTTGTCATCTAATGTTTCATAAGGTGATATCGCTAGGAGATTTCGCTTGTGCGCCGCTGCAAAAGTGGTATCTGCTAAGTAATATCTGTTAGACGCTACTAACCCGTGATTAAATGTTGTAGTTTGAGTGCCTGTTGCCAGCCTACCGTCAATCGCAACATGCGCTCGACCTGTCGATGAGTTGTAGGATAAAACGACAGTCGATAAACTACCGTCTGTCTTCATTAGCGGTGCAGTAGGATAGATAATGCTGGCAATGTCTAGCTTAGTAAGCTGTATACGACCCGCCCCGTCGCGATACAGAACCGCGCCACCTGAACTTATAGTCCCGGCATTGGTGTTACATAAAGTCGTATTGCCTGCACCAGCTGGGATTGCGACTTGTATTATCCAGGTAAACGTACCTAGTTGTAGAGCTGCATTACTGCCGTAACCTACCCAAGCAGTATTGGCTGAAAACTCTAATGCCCTCCCGCCTGCGGTATAGCCTGTTGTGGCAGCATTATTATACGTTTTAACGATATCCTGAGCAGAGACGCCCATCAACGGCCGCCCCTCGACGTCGACCATCGCCCATCTAGCGGGGTTTTTTAACTGCGGGACAGGGTCAGGCTGTCGCGTCCTATCCCTATCCCGAGCTTTAAAATAACCGGCCATTGTTTACTGGCCCTGATCGTAAATAGGCCAAATATCCAATCTGAAGTTTGAGTCTGTAGCATTTATAGACGCTCCGCCTGCGTTATATCCAGCCGCGCTGTGGTATCGCATATCGCTATAAAACTCACCAGAAGCAACACATTTCTCACTCGCTGTTGCATTTTCACTGACTACCGCACCTATGAATTTTAAGTTACGGCGCATATCAACATCACCTAAAGCCGCGTCCGACGTTCCAACATCACCACTGATTTGTGTACTATCAGCGTCCGGGGCTTCCGCGATATATAGCTCTAGGACTGCCCCTTGAGCCGGGGTAGCTTGCCACTGCACCTCACAAGACCATCCGTACCTATCAGGTCTAGGTAGTGCGCCCCAATCTTTTTGAGCCGACACGCGACCAGCGGCATTTGCGACCCCTTCCATAGAAAAGGCTACACCAGCACCAACCTCGCCGTTAAAGAGAACAGAAGTTCCTTTGTTAATGTAGGATTCATTAGCCATTGAATGCTGTTCCTATATCGTTGATTGTAATAGTGCCCTGGAAAACTAACTTTCCTGGAGTTCCTTGGGTTCCGCCTCCTATGGCGAAAAGCTCCTCAGCTCTTGTTGCAAACCGTATAGAAACGGCTTTAACTGTTGGCCACCCTGCATCTTGCAGCGCGCCACCGATACCAGAAGGCAAATCCTGTATAGCGTCTTTAATACCCGTTCTTACAGAATTATCTGACATATCTAAAGTAGTGCCTGCAGAGATTAGCATAGTCTGCAAGACAAATTGCTTACCTTGGCATGCCAGGCTTCGGTTAGTCCATAAAGTAGTACCGTCAGGCACATCTATTGGAGTCATACTCTTCCAAGCCAGCGCTGTGAAAATTCCGCTTTTTGGTGTATCGCTTCGCCACGCAACATATGCAGAGTCCGCGTTATAAATGGCAGCTAATGTCGTGTCATCCCTACCTACTACTCCACCGCCTAACGCCGTAACCACAGCAGGATCTACGCTCGCCTCGATATCAGCTTTAAGCACTGCTCTTTGTTCTACCGTTAACATTTTTCACCTCTTAAATAATTGTATCTAATTAATATGTTGTTTAGTAGATACCCCTGCTGATGTCCAGGTGGGGTATCTACATATTTAATCTTCTGTGATAGTAGAGGCTGTAGTCAATTGGGGTGTGACACCACTGCCGGTAACAATGTTCGGAGTCACTGTGCCACTGTACATAATCTTACCTGTACCAGTGTTTGCCGTACCAGCTGACCAATGGGTCACTGTGCCAGACCCACCTGTACCTGCTGGGAATGAGATGGTTGCAACAGGACTGACGCTGTTACCTGTGACCGTCCAACCACCTGTGGTACGTGCAACTGACACACGTGCGTAACTTGTGTATGTCGCTTCATTGGTTGTTTGATTACCAGCCTCACCTGGATCGGATGTGTGCAGAGCAACTTCGATGTTTGTTATCGGTGATGCCGCCGCGTTGTCTGCTAAATTGGCAATGGCTGTTGCGTTAAACACTAACTTCAGCCAATCGTTTTCAAATGTATCGCCTTTACTCATGGTATTGCTCCTAGATAAAAAATATGTTAAGCCAAATAGTACACTAATTACTACTCAATTTGAATAGTTCCGTTGGGTATCTAAGCACTCTCCAAAATAATGTCAAACCCTGACGCCACCGCTGCTGTGCCAACACTAACCTTAGTACGGACAAGGATGGTCGTTTTGGCATCCAACACGGCAGGAGGGTGGAATACTTTAGTAATGTTGGAATCTGTTGTTAAACCCTCAAACATTATCCGCTGTGATCTGTTTATATGATCCCACCTCCAAAACTGAAATGTTATTATTTTGTTCTCTCCAGCGATTGTATAAAGAGATGTGAGATACGCCCCAACCGAATCCGGTATAGTGTATCTGGCTAATCTCGTCTCCCCCTCTGCCGCGATTATGTATGCTTGGAGCAAGGCCGGTGTATCTGGAACCCCTGCAGTGTGTGTATCGCTGTCATCAACTATATAGATAACACCGACATTATGCGAAGCACTACCGCCAGTCAAAACAAATGCTCTGTTGACGAACAAGAACAGTTCAGTGGTTATTACTGGTGTCAACCCTGCAAGGGTAATATCTTCAGAAATTGCAAGATAATTAGCATCGAGTCCTTGTATTCGTAAAGTCCTCGCACCTGTGCCTGCAGCAGTGTCAGCAGCGTTGGATGATGATACCGCCAGAGTGGTTGCTGCTGCAAGTGGAACCCATGTACCTCCCTGCGACCACACATCCTCATATGTAGTTCCTACAGCTTGTATTGCCCCAAACCTGTTGACAGATGATAGATTAGCTACACTACCTCTGGAAATCTCAAGTCCATCAGCTGGTTTAACAAGCGTGAAGTGTCTACTACCTACATCCTCAGTAGCTATGTTTATCGCTGTATGACCTGGTAGTTTATAGTCGTTTGGCATTGTTATACTCCTTACTCGATTTGGATAGTCCCGTTGGATATCTCCACAATTACACCTGACGCTTGTGTAACCTCCAAATCAAAGTACCCGAAGTCCCAGGTCTCTGCTAAGGTATCGAACGTCACTGTTATTGTCTTTGCACTGTCATCAAGCGTGATGCCAGCAGCAGGGGAAGAAGTCAGTGTCTTTAGAATAGTACCTGATTGAGGCGCTGAGCGTATATTCATGGTGGCACTGGCACCGGCGAGGCTGACAGCCTGTCGAGACACAAGGAACCCACTTGATGTATATGCCGCATAGTCAGTGGAGTTCACATTATCAAACTGCACATTATTGGCATCAACAACAGTGATCACCTTAAGGTCAGCTGTATGTGGTGGGAAGTTCTGACTGTTTAACGCAACCATGCCTCCTGCAGACACGACAGCCGCTCGCCACCCGTTGACCAGACCATGTGATGCTGCTGTAACAACCGCAGGAGCCGATTGGGTTATGGCTGTAATTGGTGTTGATACCAGCACTCCGTTGTCCCACATAAATCGCTTGATGAATGTAGCACCTCTGTTAACACAGAAAGTTTCTTTTATATTACAGCCCATTTGCTATACTCTCTTTTAAATTAGTGGTTATGCTGCCTTGTAGACGGTTTATTACACTAGCGGCTCGTGTGGCTGATGTTTGAATACCAGTCTCAGTAGCCCGTGCTACAGCCAGCTTAGTATCCCTACCTTTAACAGCTGCTGCTATATCAAACACCCCACGTTCAGGGTTTTGTACAAAGAAAGCTACGATCTCCTTACCTACCCGCTGCTGATCATTAACGTTGCCAGTTTCAAGTGCTTCAATAAAGTCACGTGTTAGTCGGGATTTTCTCTTGTTCAACAAGCTATCCCTCACAAACTCAGAACTCACATTGCGCTGTAGCTCTGATTTCACTGTAGGGCTGAAATTCAATGTCTGAATCATAGTGTCCCAGGAGCTTGCTGATATAGGCAGTTGATCACCACGACCAGTTGTAAATCCATTCTGTGCTAGATCAAAGCCTTTCAACGGGCCTTGAAGTCCTGCAGGTAACATCATCACCATACCTTTGAACACATCACCATCAACGATCTTGGCTGCACCAAGCGCAATGTTTACACCAGCACCGACTGATGGCCCTAGAAGACCTAGAGCGCCAGAGTCCAGCTTGTCCTTCAACTCTCTACGATCAGCTAGGAACCTTGAGAAAGGGATGATATCGGACAACGCTACTCTGGTGCTGAGTGTTCCACCAAGAGCCTTATCAACCGCACCGTGCATCATTATGTTGGTAGCATCAGCACCGAAAATATTTGACAGCCAAGCAGTCATGTCAGCTCGCAGATCATTAGGGTCATCATCGTCACCAAGTCTATCATAAACAGCGCCAATCACTGCCATGAACGGTAGCCCAATCAGTCCAGCAAGCATAGTAGTTGTAGCCAGCATCCCAGCCATAGCTCTCTTGGCCTCACCTTTCTCTTGTGGTGATCCGTCGAACGCTTGCAGTGTTAGATCAGATATCAACTGAAGCATCTGCATATTGAACTGCTGGAAGCCTGTGGCAAGTGGTGTCACTGAACCAAGCACACCATCCTTGGAGAAGGCGTAAGCCTTATTCTCTGTATCATATAAAAACTGTGTCTTGCCTATGGCTGTTAATCCAAATTGTGTAGCTGCCGCCTGCGCTGCTTCAGGACTCTTGCCGTTGGCCAACTCCCGCGCCATTGACAGGTTGTATGCTGCCAAGCCGGTGACAATACGGTTAATCGCTTCTGAGAAATGGGATGCAGCACCCATGGCTTTTGACCAAGTATTAAGCCTCTCATTCTGTCCTTGTGCTATACGACCAATGCCATGAGCCTGAGTAAACTCAAGCCTACCTGAATCAATGAACGCATTCATTGCAGCCTTCTCTCCAGCATTCAAATCCGCGCTATCAACCGAGATGTGAGCATCCAAGATACCTGTCCAACCAGCAGCGCCGTAACCACCTCGAACGGTATCTTTCAAAATTTTAACCGCATCACCCAACGCCTTGAACATGGCTCCAGCAGCTTTAGTAAACCCGAACATCCCTCCAAGGAATGGCAGTGTAGTCTGGATAGGTTGTGTCATATTCGCAAGGATGTGTGGAGGGTTACTTGCCAAGAACATCGTGTACCCAAGAGCAGCAAGTGCGTCCGTCGTAGGAGCGTGTACTGGTGTCATGTTGTTCTCCAACCGCTTTTTCAAGTGGTTAAGCACATCTGTAGCCAATCGGTGAGTCTTTACCGATTCCGGTGTGTTTATACCTTCAATCTTCTTAATCTCGGCTCTAAACGAGTTGAACCCACCCATGATCTCAGGCCGAGTCGTGTTATGTGAAACCATGAATGCATTGGCAGCAGATCGCTTAACAAAGCTTCGGCGCATATCCAAATCATAACCCAAGCGGTTTTTACGTCTGGCAAGGTTTGCTGCCGGTTACTTCAGGCATCATCTCTACAATCGTTCTGCGGAGTGTCTCCTTGGTCATCTTCAAGGCTTCAGGATCTTCAGACAGCGTGATGTCGGTATCAATTCTGCCAAGCAAGTTCTGCACAAAAGTGAGTGAGCCTGTGTCCAGCTTCTGCATGTTCTCTTCAAGCTTTCCAGATGTCATAGATTCAAGATGGCCATCCTTTTGAAGTTTTTGTAGAAGCTCTGTATTCTGAAGGTGTTGTTGCTCGTGCTCAAATCGCATGAACACACTATCAGCGTTTTCAGACACGTACGCAGCCTCATCCTGCTTGGTCTCAGCCAGTGCAGCACTCACTGCTGCCTGAGCTTCAGGATTGTTCGCTACTTTAAACCGGATGAAGTGGCTACCGAATCTACCTAGGTGGAAATACGGGCCTTGGCCTCGGTTGGTTCTGAACTCCTGCATGGATACCAGAGCTTCAGCACCTTGGAAGTCAGCTTGGGTTCTCATCCACAGCTCTGCCAACTGGACACCTTCAGCAAACTTAGATCTGATGTTTGGATCAACACTCAACTCCAAATTAGGATCTAACCCTGCGACGATGTTAGCTGGCGCGTCGAATGAGAATGCCAGTGTCTTAAGAATAGATGCGTAGGCTGTAGCGAAATCACGATTATTGTGTGCCAACGCTCGATCATACACCTTAGCAACTTCAGGGTTGTTGTTGTAAATCGCAGCGAGTTTGGCATGTTGTTCTCGTGCTCGTGCGATATCGGCACGATCCTGGTTAAGTGTGAGCCACTCCTGCTCATGAAAAGGCTTGTTAGGGAAAATACCCATGCGGGTAGACTCGCCCATCAACTCGTACAAGGTTGATTGATTCTTCTCAGACAACGCCGACATCTCTTTCTCAATGATGGAGGTGTCTTTGTTCAGCTTGTTCACCAACGCACTAGCTCTGCCGTTAGCAGCTTCGATCACGTCAATCGCTGCCTTAACCTGTGGCCCCATCAACTTACCAAGGATACGACCATAGAATTCAGCTATGTGGGCACCTGTGGAGAAGTACAAATTCTTTCTGTGCAGCCAGCCTTTTATCGACGGTGCTGATGACTCAGCGTACTTGATCATATCATTCAAGACGCCATCAACCTTATCCATGGTATGCACCGGCCCATCATCAGGTCTGACGCTGGCACGTATATCTTGTGTCTGGCGCATGAAAGCCTCGGTGTCTTGAGGAATGCTTGTGTTGTCAGCTTCAAGACCAGACCGCTTAGCCCCAGCAACCACCTGTTCAACAATCGCATCTGATATCGGTATAGTGAACCCTAAATTGGACAGGAACTTGGCAATGAAAGATACTATCTTGTCCCACTGATTAAGATTTTTGGCGCTGCCTTCTCTGGCCATATCAGCCAGCACTTCTTCGGTATGTGTTAATCGAGGTGTGTTTGGATTAGCTGCAACACGCGCATCTACCTGCGCACGAACTGTCGCATTGCCGTCGTGAATGGTGTTCAGGACTTTTCTTAATTTTGGCCCAAATGTCTTAACCAGACCTCGATGAACTGCTTCATGTAGTGCTACGAACACAACGCCATCAGCAGATTTTATGTTTTCTGCAATGATGAATATCTTGTCTTGAGATGCTGTAGCTCCAGGTACAAACAATCCGCGAACTGATGTCTCAATACCTTGCTCTTGAACAAACTTCTTGGCGTTTGGCGGTAGTTGAGATTGTGATTGGACAACATTAATACGCACAAACCCTTGGCCGGTCAGCTTGGACAACGCTGCTTTAACCTGGGATACCGTCATGCCAGCACCATTTGTAGTGTCTGAGAAGCTGGCCCGAATACCTCTGGAGGTGGTGTCTGGCAGTGACTCAATTAAGATGTCCTCTGCCTGCTGGTCTGTAAGTGAGTTGTAATCCTCAAGCACTTCCTCTGCAAACTCAAGTGGTATGTTGTTGGCCTTGTCAAGTTCCAGGCTTATCTCCACCAGTGCGTTTTCCAGATCCGGGTTAGCTTGTCTTGCTTCACGCTCTAGCTGGGTTTGAACCACATCCGGGTACTTCAGATACAGATTATTCAACGCTACGTATTGATCAGGGGCGGCGCTGTTTATCAACTCATCTGCAATTTTTGCCACAGCATCAGTTGTAAGCTCTTTCTTCTCAGCGAAAAGTATGCTGTTGTTAGGTGCGATGCTCTTTCCTGACGCAGTAACTCTTGCTAACTCAGCCAGAAGAGCTTCCTTGGCTTGAGGTAGAGTCATGCCTTCGATGTCAACATTCAGTGCGTTAACCGCTGCCATATCTTCAATGTCATCGCCGAAGTGGGTCTCGCCTAGTCTGTTCCTGGCACGCTCTGCAGCACTCGTCACAGGGCCACCGAATTTAATACGTGCCTCAGTGATAGCCTCGCCAGTAAATGGTGTGGTTATAACTTGCACAGGTTCAACCCTATGCTGTTTCTCCTGCTCAGTCTCAGGGCGAATCTGTGTGCTGTCTAGGTTATCCACAACAGGTGTTGGTGTTTTGGTTATCGTGGCAAGTACTGCGTCTGACACTACTGGTGGTGTCGATGGTTGTGCGGCCTGTTGTGCGGCCTGTTGTGCGGCCTGTTGTACAGGAGCTGGAGCCACGCTGTCTATCAACACTTGACGAATAGCTTTCACAAACTCAGTCTTCTTGGCCTTGTTACGAGGTACTCCAAGTGCTTTGGCTACTCTACCAAGTGATCTGGCTGTAAGCCCAGATAAGCTTCGCGTGGATGTGTTTACAACACCTATGCCAGGAACCTGCACTACAGGATCTTGTGCTGACGATGGCGCTGGTGCTTCTTGTATTGGTGCTGGTGCTTCTTGTATTGGCGCACCAACCTCAGCCCTACTAACAATGTCGGCGATAAGTTCTGACCTTTTGTCGCTCTCTACTTGACTACCTACAGATGCGGCAATAGCCTTTAGTTGTTTGGTTGATTTCCTCTTCAGTGATTTCGGTGTCAGAGCATCCTGCTCGACTGCAGCGTTCGCTGCAATCTCTTTGGTAGCCTCTGGAAGTATTTGAGCTTGTTCCGCAACTTGCTCAGTAGCCTGTGCTTGCTCTACACCAACTACCTGCTCAACAGCTGCAGCCGTCTCAACAGCCTGTGCTTGCTCTATAACCGCTGCCTGCTCAGCAACGACAGCCTGTGACTCAGCAGCGCCTTCGGTCTGCACTGTGGCTCTGGCACTATCAATCTCTGCCACGTTAGGTGATTGAGCGCCCTCCGGCAACACGACACTGGCAGCTGTTAGGTTCTCTGTCTCCGGTATGGCAGGGATGTCGTTGATTGATGGGATCTCACCATTTACAGCTGTAGGTGTCTGGAAATTAACATCGTCAAACCCTACCGCTTCAGGGTCAGTTTTTGGCGCCAATTTTTCGGCAATATCTACAGGTGCTAAATCAGCTGGTGCAACACCTTCATTCGATTGAACTTCTGCTTGTGCTTTTTCCAGTAAAATTCCTGCAGCATCCAAACCCTTCTGATTCTTACCACTTTCACCTATGCGATTGACCACCTCGCTGTACGCTATTGCACGCGCAATAGGATCAGGATCAGCAGCTATCTTTTCAAGCTCAACACGTGTTGACTTTGGAAGACGTGGCCCAGCTTCTTTAACCTCACGCGCAGCCCGTACGGTGTTGGCCTCTACACCTTCAGGCAACCCTTGGGGTTCTGCATTGGCCTCTGCTGCTGCGGCTTCTCTGGCCTGACGTTGCTCCACAGATAGGTTGCGTGTGTCCGGGGATTGCCCAGATTGCTTATCCACTGCGATGTTAAACTGCTCCAACTTATCCGCGATTGATATATTCTTACTGAACCCAAGAGTGTTTGCTATCTCTTCAAACACTTTAGGCGAAGTCTCTGCTAATGTCGCTGCAGTGGCACGCAGGCCATTCACATCAACTTTGGACTTTTCATTTGGAATATCCAGCACTTGCTTTACAATACGTCCGGCTGTTTTGGTTGCTTGTGGCGTAGCCGCAGGCTCAGCAGCAGCGCCAGCTTCAGCTGTTCCTCCAACAACGGCTTTCTTGGCTTCTGCCTCCTGAGCCTTTACAATCTCTCTGGCTTTTTCAACCTTATTCGCAGCATCCTTATTCAGCTTACCTTGGACGCCACCGATGACGCCACCGACTGTTCCACCAAGCACAGCACCTTCAAGAGCTGCCAATCCTGCACGCTTAATCATGCCGTCCAACTGCGCTGCTACCGGATCTACAAATTTGGCGGTGACGGTATCTGCAGCGATTGATTCAAGTGTTGATTGAGCAACCTCTTGTATAGCCTCACGTCTAGCACCACCGAGCGTACCAGAAATGACTCCTTGTGCAGTATCTGCTGCTTCACTGAACACACCACCAGCCGCTCCTTTGGATACCCTGTTGGCCAGTGCAGAACCTGCTGCCACTGACAGAGCTGAAGCCAAGGCACCTGTTGGGATGGCCAAGCCTTTTAACTCTGATCGAGCGGCAGCGTCCTGCTCTTCAGGAGAAAGATGCGCGTTTTTATCAAATGCTGCTTTAAATTGTGAAGAGTCCTTCAATAACTGTTCTGTACTTGTGGAGTCAATGTTGCGAGCCTGTTGCGCTGCACCACTTGGGGCAGATACCAACGACTCGCCAACAGCTGATCCAGCGCCAATGCCAATAGCTCCTTTAGTGGCTATTTGTAAGCCTTTACCTATAGCGCCACCTGCCAACGTTCCTGGCAACAGTTCAGCTGTCTTTCCCAACAAGAACTGTCCGGTGGGTACGTTACCGCCAAACAATCCGATATCTGTGATACCTGCCCCTGCTACACGCTGACTCTCTGGTGAGAGTGTCTCAGTACGCTCAGCGATTTTGGCTGTCTGAGATTCCCGGAAAGCCTTGCCCTTTGCCTCAAGTGTTGGGTCACGCAAGAACGCACCTGCGCCCTCGGCAATGGCCCCTGTGTCAGCCACTAAACTCTGGGCACCAGACAATGCAAATTTAGGTAGATCCTTAACAACATTAAGAATAGACCCGTTACCTGTAGCTGGCGGTGGCAATCCTGGCAATGGTGTTAACAAAGGGTCGGTTGAGGTCGTCTTCTTTGCTGGTGCCCTGCCCAAGAGTCTGTCAAGTTCAGATGATGGTGTTGACATATTGGTGTCTTCTTATTGGAACGCTAGTGAAGGGTTGGTCTGTTGGATCTGCTTCTTATTGCTCAAAAGCACAGCTCTATCTTCTGGCGTAAGAGGGTTTCCATTCGCATCAGTGCCTGAAGCCAGTCTGAAGTTTATTTGCTCCACTATACCGGCATCTGTCGTCGGTGGTTTGCCGACAGCACCTAGACCCAGAGCCTCTGCCCTCAATCTTGCCGCTTCTATCGCGGCACCTGCGCGGATACCTGCGGATCGTTCCGTTGCACCAGCCTGTAATGCGGCAGCAGCAACGGCTGGAGAGCCTCCAGCCTCGGAAATCCTGCGAGCGCCAAGGAACCCACCAGGGGATAGTTGTGATGTCGGCGTGCTTGTAAACCCAAACTTAGACTGCAGCGGGGTGTCGATGGATGTCTGCATCCCTCTAATCACATCAATGCCGCCAGCGTTGATGAGTGATTGTCTGTTTCCGGCAACCGTGTCGAGGAATCCTTGAGCGCTGTCACGTGCTGCTGGCTGTCTAGCGAACGCTGGCTGTGGCTGCGCTACTGCGGCCCGTACCTGTTCCTGCACTTGTGTGGCTTGCGGTGTTTCAACAGCTCCAAGTCGTGTTGGCTGGACTGTATCGGGGCCTGCCGCTGGTTGGCCTGCTGTCCGACCTGTAAAGCCCTCATTGAACGCGACAAGTCCAGGTCTTGCTGCCTGAAGAGCGGAACCTAATAGGCGTTGACCAGGGCCACCAGTCACCACATCAGTTATATCAGCGGCGACTTTTCCAGCACCTCTACCAAGCTCCTGCGGTGTAAGTTGTGCCAATGTTCCGGGTATCTTACCAACCAGATTCACGCCCTTAACTATATCAGCGCCAATGCCTCTACCTGGAATAGCCCCTCCGTTATTTACATCAATCGTGTTTCTAGCCAGGAGATTCGGCACCTTGGCACCACCCTGAGCATTGAGTATTCTATCTATCTCTTCCTTCGGTGTAGCCATGTCAATCTCCAATTATTTTGTAAGTCTACAGCAACCCTTCCGAGTCCGTACCATCAGCGAAGTCCAAGGCACTCACAGTACCACCAGCTCCTCGTATCGCCCCTAGCGGATCTGCCAATCTAGGTAATCTTGCTGTTAGACCAAGATCCTGCTTTAGCTTCTTTTGGGTGTTCTTTACACTGGCTTGGACACCTGATGTGATACCTGACTTAAGGCCCAGCTGTGTATTCTTTACGGATTGAATTACTGAAGACATTATGTTCCTCCGCCGTCTACTGTTGTAACAACCACATCAGAAAATGAGTCACTACAACTGCTACTTTTTGAAGTGCTTTCTGATGATGACGTCGACCTAGAATCTCCGAAGCTGTCAGAACTGCTTAATGAAGCGCTTACGTTTCTGGCGGCTAAGGCCGCCGCAGCTAATTGACCCGCCAGCTGGCCAGCCGCCCTCAGTGATGCCTGCGCCGTCTCACTAGCAGACAGCGCCAACTGAGTGTTGGTCTGAGATGCTTGAATAGCTAGTTTGGACTGCTCCACAGCTACGTTAGTGGTGGCTTCCAGAACAGCAACCTGAGCACCTATGTTTGTGGACTTGGCACCTTCTTCAGCTACGAACGCATCAACTCTTGTCTTGAACACATTTGCAACAGCCTCTACCCTTGCTGCTTCAGCTTGGACATTTGACTGGTGCGCCGCGATTCTCTGTTTGAAAATCTCAATAGGAAATTCTTGCAGTTGTTTAAATGTAATCTCTTGCTCACCAAGCTTGGCAGTTACCAGGGCGCTGTATGCGTCAATCCTACTTTTGAACGCTTGAGCTTGTGTGCCATACATATCCACCTTAGTGGCCTCAGCTTGTATGCGAGTGGCGTACCCTTGGAACTCTGATGTCTTGGCAGATACTTGGGACTCATATCCTTGTAGCTGCGCTCGATACACATCGACCTTGGATTTCTGGCCGTCGATCTCCACCTTGGCGGCTTCCACTTGAGATTTGAATATGTCCACGATAACACTAACAGCACCTATCTGGGCTGTGTAGACCTTCACCTGACTCTCGTTAAGCTCAGATATGAGTTTCTGACCTTCCAACTCAGCTTTGTAGATGTCAAGTCTAGCCAGCTCTGCTTGGAGTCTTGATTTGAATATCTCAACCTTTACCCCAAACGCTTTCACATCAGCTTCAAACAGAGATACTTTGGCGTTGAAGATATCTATAAGTGCTTGGAATGTAAACTTCTCAGCTTCAAACGCACGCCCCTGCACAGCATTGAAATGGTCAAGTAATCTTGATTCCAACTGAACTGCAGTAGTGAATGCGAATTGAAAATTGGACTGCTCCAACTCAGCCTGCTTGATCATTATATCTCTGGAGATGTCCGAATCTTTCTGAAGACGCTCCTGCAGTGCTTGCTGCACGATGCGAACCAGAACACCATTAGGAACTCTAAATCCTTTCGACGCAATATTTCTATTGGCCTCATCAATAGATCCCTGGGTTATCTCTGCTTGGCGATCTCTTGCTCTATTGTAAATCGCTGCCTCTACGAGAGGATCTAACCCTGTTGAGTCACCTTGAACAAATGCCAACAGTTTAGTGTTCATCTCAGCCAGCAGATTCGTACTGTACTCAACCTCAGCCCAAGCAAATTCAGTATCTGGTGCTATTGGCAATGTGCCCACTTCAGCATCGAACACTGGCAAGTCTATCACTGGCGCATCTGGCAGGTTAAACGCAGCCAGCACTGGAACATCAGGGAGTACGTAATCTGGAGACACAGGTATGTCCACATCCGTCAGGCTTGGTGCAACCGGCAGCACAGCACTCAAAGGATCTGGTATAGGTATATCCAACAACAACGGAGCTGAATCCAGAAACTCTGGAGGATCTTCAATTGTAATTGTTGACACCGGACTTAGTGTTGGCTCCAATGGAGCTGTGGCGAAGTTAGTTGTCAGATTAGGTGGCTCTGCTGGAGCAGTACCTATCGGTGATATATGTAGCGTAGGCACAGGTATTGACGGTGTGTGTACCAACTCTATGTCTAAAGCGAAGTCACCTAGCCTTTCAATTGACCTTAACGCTCTATCCTGAGCTTCTATTGCTAATGTACCAGTCTCGCCAATCAGATCTGTTACAAGTGCCTGAGTATCTCTTGACGCAGGTCCAGTATCAAACCCAGAGGATACAAAGTTTCCAACAGATCCAGAACATTTAGACATAAATTTCAGAGCCTTTTTCGTCGCCTACTGCATTCGATATGCCGGTGTAAGGCATCTCAACAACCACATCCTACCACATCCTACCACAATACACCATCACCCTAAAACTAAAAATTTCTCTGAGCATGCTGTCGAGTCTTGCGCAGCCAACTCATTGAACTCTTCTTGTGTGACCTTCAGTTGTGTAAACGAATTTGCAACCACTCCACTACTAGAAACTTTGTAGCTGTAAAATACATACAGAGACTCATCAAAACCTGTAGATGTGTCATATACAAAACCTCCAGGCATAAATTCTGCTGGTTTTGGCAGAACAAACGGTACAGATGCGGTCTGCCACGCACGCCCCCACTCCGTAGGATTGTTAAAATCTACAAACCATGCGGGAAAAACCACTGTGCACGTCCCTGAAGGCCAGCCAACAGCTTTAAACTCAGACACTGTTTTTTTATTAGCAGCGCCTGCCTCCCATGCTTCAAGGGTAGTAACTGCGGAAAGCGCTACCTCCATCTGACTGACTCGTCCTCTAGCAACAACAGACGATGGAAGTCCGGCAGCTATTAAGGTGCTAGGGAATAACATAGCTCTGTTAACCCTGAGTTCAAGACCCAAATAAGTCTCTGGAGCCACTTCAGGAGGGCACTTAGGTGATATGCTGCCTGCATCTAATGGTCGCTCACTGACAATATGAGTCGGCGTAATACCCTCTACCCTGAACCCGTAGATTGTATTGACGACAACACAATCAGAGCACCCCCTGTCGATCCTACCTGGAAAAGACCCATCGTAATCAAAACCAACAGCGGGGCCATTTTCAGATCCTGCGGTCAGCGCTGCGGTAGATCCAACAAAATCATAATCTGGAGTCGGTCCGCTTGTTGGAGGTGATACAAGCATAACTATACCGTCCTGCCACCACTGGCTGGAGTACGGGTTGGTGCCGTTGTCCGGTACTGCCGCGCCACACGCTTCACACGCATCAGGTGACTGTGTAAAATCCTCTCCGCCAGCGAACCACCCCTTTGGGAAAATTACTTTGTTGTAGTCCGTCATCTCGTCAATTGTTTGTTTAGTGGAAACTTTAACTGTACGAGTACCGAACTCATCGAAAACTATAGCCTTAACACCCACCACAACAGGTGTTGTTTCTAAGCAATCCTCTCCTTTAATCATCAATCTGACGTCATATCGACCTGATCTAGGAATCACACCATCTGTGGTTTTTATAACAACATCCCAGAATACGCCATCGTCATCAGTAAAATCTGTAAGAATATCTAATCTGGACAAACCCTCTGGAAAATCCTCTACCCATCCTAAGGGAAACTTGGAGCGATCATCGCGCACACTATCTCTAAAATCAATTGAGTCTACTAAATCGCCGTTCTCGTCAACAGTGTCAAATAATGTGTCTCTGTTCGAGACTATCAAAACACTATCGCCTGAATCTGTTCTTGACTCATCGGCAGGCTCCCATACACACAGGTGAATTTTAGAGTTACTTTTTCCAGTATTGACAGCCTCACCTCCACTTATCTTTCTCGCACCAACCCAGACACGCGGAACGTAATCAACGAGATTTATTTCGACTTCAGATATCACATCTTCGGCATTCTCAACACTGATTATGGATACACTATCTTGACCGTTATTGGTTGTGGCGATCATAGTAGTGCCGTCTTGGAGTTCGACTGTGTGCTGGTAAAACCCACCAGACTCTCCGTTGGCTATGCGCTCAGTTACACCGTACATAGCGCGTAGTTGTGCGGTGAGTTTCCGTGCTTCGTGTATGTGTGTTCTGGCTACAACTTTATCACCGAACAACTCGATACGAACGACTCCTGTGGATATCGCCTCGTTAATAACTGTTGGCTGATCTCTGACGGCCATTAGAAAATCCGTCGCTCTAAAGTCTCAACTTCAATTGTCATTTCATTCACATCGAATGAGTTGCCCATGTTAGACAATTTCCACTGCCAATGCCTGCCAGAAACACCAAGACCAAATCTAACTTTCGTTGCGTGTATGCCTGTCTGCCTAGGTAGAAGTCGATACACTCTCTCTGTCTTCTCGTCTGTTATGAGTGACAATCTAAGTTCACCTGACGATCTACATGACACATACCCAGCTATAACCTTCTTCAAACCTGTGCTGTTGAAGTCAGACACACCACCTGACACCGACGCTTGAATTAACGTCCCGTCATCGGTTACACCAGAAGTCAGTGCGACAACACCAGTCGATGTAGCTGCCAATATAACCCCAGCATACTCAGTCATGCTATTGATCGTCAGACCTGTGTTTTCTGAACTAGCAGCAGTTCTGGTGTTGACTGAGATACCAGTAACTACCGGAGCTAGAACTCCTGTTACACCATTACCCTCAACTTGAGGTGCTGGTATTGTCACTCTCGCAGTGCCTACTGTAGATACATTACCTGCAGCATCTACAACAACCAGAGGGACTTGTATGTTAGCTGAGCCTACATTTCCACTTACACCAGCACCCTGAACTGCCGGCGCACCAACACTAACATTGCCTGCGATGAGCTTTGTCTGGCTGCCTGACCCGTATACGGCGGGTGGTCGTACAGCCACATCACCTACACTAAGACCTGAAGCCCTTGATGTAAGGGTTACTGAAATCTCTGGCCCTGGCACATATACAGAACCAACACCAGTTTTGCCAGACATACCCACCCCGGCCACTGTTGGGACAGGTGTTGTTATGTCTGAGTATGACCCAAAAGATCCTACTATATTTGGAACGCTGATGCGAACGTCACCAGTACCTGAGTTTCCTGAGATCGCGCTACCGTACACTTCAGCACTTGGTGCTTGAACATCCCCTATGCTCACAGTACCGGAGACGCCAGTACCTACAAGCGTAGGAGCTGGTACAGTTACTCTGTTTCCTCCAGCGGCTAAAACAACAGGTCTCGGCGCTGAGATGTCACCTACACCTACCCGACCTCGCGCACCTGATCCTGACAGTGTTGGGGCTGCGACACTGACAGCACCGCGTCTCCACACTTTGCCTGTGCCTGACACACCAACACTAGGGGCAGTTACAATACCTACCCCTGATGTCGTTGTACCCGCAGCACTTAACGTGATAACGGGTACTGTTACACTACCAACTCCTGTACCCATGAGTTACCTCAAATTAAGCTGCTGGTAAGGTTATAGGCATCGCTGAAATAGTTTCTGTAGCTGTAGCCACAAAGGACGTGCTGCTCATGTTGAGTTGCTGACCTGATGTTGACACAGCACCATCAAGCCTGATCTCAGTTCCAGCTGAATCAAGAAGCCCTGAATCAGCCACTGATCCCGTGAATCTGAACCACCCAGCAGTACCAGTAACTCCAGTAACACCTGACCATGTTTGAGATGACAATTTGTTAAGAATGCCCCCAGATGCAACACCGAAACGCAAACCGTTAACAGAATCAACACCTGCTGTCGTTGTTCCCATGTTCACATTAGTAGTTGTGATGGTTGTGCCTGTTGAAGCCACAACTAGACCGTTTGCCTCAGTACCTGTACCACGAGCTGCGGTAATGGTGATTATGGCACCAGAGAGTACGGCAGCGGTGTATCTCGGCTCAGATTGATTGGCATTGATCGCCACTGCGGCAGCTGCGGCTGTTACAGCCAGAGACGTGTCGAAAGCTACAGCGCCGCCAAGAATGTCAATGCCGTCAACCGTGATTGTGTTTAAGGAGCCAGATCCACCACCTGTCAGCGTTACAGTGCCTTGGGCCAATATCTCGTTTGTGTGAGCGCCGCTTGCGTCAGTGATTGTTGTCAAAAGCGTTCCAGTCGGAGCTGCATCTGCGGTTGTAGGTTGCGAGCCTGTGTAAATCTCAAGCATACCACCAGCAAGTGCGTCTCTGTAACTACCTTTGTCGGCTACGTAGTTACGTAACCCAGTGCTAAATCGTGCAGTCATGTCTAACTCCTACGGTTATTGTTGAAATAAAATGTATTGATGGATTGTACTCTCATCTCGAAAAACTGCAGCACTTTTCGTACCAATATCAAACTCATAGCGGTCTCGTGTTAGATTTCTGTAGCCACCATCAGCTAGTACTGCCACAACACCCTCTTCCGTAGTAACAAGAACCACTTCGGCTCCAGCTAGTTCAGAAAGCCCGAACACAGAGAACCCATCTCTCACAATACTAGATCCAGCCAATGCCCCTGCAGACAGTGTTGTGCTGTACTCAAAATCTGCAAACGAGTTGCCTTTCAAGAACACCAGACTTTTCTCAGTTCCGACAATTAATCCAGAATCGTTCCTCTCAAGTACGGTTATTTTTGTCCCGTCAATCGGCTGGAAGTCACGAGCGTCAAACAATTCGTAGCCAAGCGCAGTTGATGCGTGTATGTACTCACCATCAGCCACGTAGATTATGCCTTTGTACTCAGCCAAGAGCTGCCCTGCAGGTGGTTGTTCTAGCCATTGAGTGCTCAATGGAACCGCGAGCACTCCACCAGTGAACGTAGCCGTACCGTCGCCAACCGGAGAGGTTACAGCTCTGTAAAGTGTGTTTCCGTTTTGGGTGGTGACATACATAGCCACCTCAGAAATGCTGGTATCTGTCGGAGCATCCCAAACAACTTGTATGCCTGAATTGTCAACCACATCAATTGCTGTAGATAGTCCTGTACCAGACTCTTGCCCATCATCTCTTAAATATGTTATGTTGACCAGATACCGTCCTGCTGGCAGGTTTCCTTGTACTCTCGTAAGGTTAAGCAATGATGGTGGCAGCGCAAGCCCCCACGTCCTGTACTGACCACCATCTATCACCCCTACACTAACCCCATCACTGAGGTACACCCGCCTGTCAACCCTCACATAGCTGACATCAGCTCCAATACCTGTCGTCAAGGTAGTGGTTGTCATGTCAGCAAAAATTCTTTTTAGCGATCCTGATTGAACCATAAGTGCGATGTCATCGCTTGACCACAAAGACGTGGCCGCGCCTGCAATCTGCAACTCTGTACCAAATCTCAAAGACAGCCCATTGCCATCATCTATATCAACATTAACCGCTTCAGCCAAATCAGCTGGGCCGTGGTCTACATCAGGAACATCTGGACGCGCCCACCCTGCTCGGATACGCTCTACCGGAACCGTGTTTTTTATACCAGCAAAGCCCTTTATGGTAAGCTCTGACATTATCTAGCCCAGACAGTTCCGGTAGTTCCGTACTGCATCTTCACAGGACTGAACATGCGGCGCTTGGAGTCTTTGATACCTTCTTTAATTGCCAGATTCCACAAATCATTCATCTGCTTGATTTTGGCTGCTGAACCTTTGTCAGCGTCAAAGTTATTAAACGCTCTCACCGCTGCCCATGTAAGAACATCAAGGTGATAGTCTTCTGGGAGTTCTGACTCTCTGTCGAGGTCATCCATAGTGTAGCTACACATGGGCTTCCTAAACACTCGTATGTTTATAATCGTGTTATTCTCAGTTGCTGATGGTGCTGGAAATACAGATAGCGTCATGCCATTGTTATTTCCAAACATCATTGACTCATCGGTGTATACCACTTGAGGCTCGCCGTTTGGCAGTGTTACATTGGATGATGGGTCGAACGTGAGAAATTCCGCAGGAACATGCAACCCAACTATGGATCGCCCTGCACGTACTAAATCTGTTGTTTTGCCGGTGTATCGAGCCGACATCAGCGCGAACACGGACTTGTGCATCTGGTACAGAGTCTGTCCTGTCACCAGTTTAATCTGTGTTGCTTTAGGGTTGTTGCCGTCCATGATGCAAAAGGTACGTCTTGCAAACTTGTGTTCAGCGTCCTTTATGTATGACAGCAGTGAAGCGTCAGTGAACAGTCGATCATCGACACCGCCAGGAGCCAAGTCACTTATGTCTCTTAATAGGTTACGTCGTAATTCATCAAGCTGTTCACCGAGATTCATTTAGCCTAAGATCCTATATGGGAAACGCAGACGATCACGATATCCTGTAACTGTCTGATTCCCATCTACGACAGGAATTGACATAACCGCATCGTTCAAAATACTTAAGATGCCTACTGGTACAATCGCTGGCTCACCTGGACGTAAGTTATATCCCACTCCATTGAGACCAAAGAATTGACCTGTTGGCGACATGTTGTCTACTTCCTCAAGCTGTATCTTGACCATCTCTGGCTTGACTACTGGAGCTGACCTCTGCGCCTTGTTGCGCTTGGCCGCTGGTTTTGTTTGTGGCGGTGTGTTTAGAGTTCCTAAATCATCGCCATCATCATCATCTTCAAAAAATGCTGCGTCGTCTGCACTCATAATTTCTTGGCTCCTTTGGGGTTGGATGCTTCTTTAAAAGCCTCATCAAACGCTTCTGCGTCGGACTTTGGCAATTCAACACCAGCCATGACCTTCTTTACAAAGTCGGTTACTTCTTCTGGTGTTGACAAGACAAACTCACGCTCAGGGTCTTCATATGACGATTTCGATTTTTCGTTCTGAGCTTGGATCTTCTTATCCATCACCTCAACCACGAACCCGTTTTCTGCAGTCTTTATCGTGAGTAGTCTTTCGCTCATATCAGCCTTAGCCTTCTACAAGAACAGCGAACGTTTTACTGGCTGCCATGGTTACAGCAGTGAGTGTCACGGTTCGCAAAGTAGTGTTGACAGTAACTCCATTTGTAGTCTCTAAAGTGCGAGTGCCAACAGCAACATCATGAAGCGATGATGCGGCTGCCATTCCCTCAAACCACTCATCTGAGATACGATCAGTGACATTGTGGATCAAAACTCGCTTTGGCACAAAGCCATAAGTAAGTGTAATGGCAGTGGCTGTAGCGGCGCTTGTGGTGATTAGTTCCTGAACACGGTGAATTACACCATCTGAGTTGGTTGTTGCTTGAGTAGCAATAGGCATTTAAATACTCCTAAAATTTGATTAAAACTGAGAAGCTCCCAAAGGAGCTTCTCACAGTTTAGTGATTAAGCAGTTGCTGCAGCCTCAAGACGAGCCATCCAAGCATCCATAAGGATGACAGTGGCGTTCCAGGCTTTCCAACCAACAGTACCGCGCTGAGCTAAAGGATCGCCAGGCGCTGGCTTAGGATTAACAACCATTGGCTTGATGGACTCCTTACCCTTCAAAGGCACGATACCAAAGGCATCACGGGCCAGATAGATGATCGGGTATACATCAGCAAGTGTACCAGAGGTTGAGCGCATCACACCTTTGGCTCCACCAGCATCAGGGAATGGTGCAAACACGGTTGAGTTCAAATAGCGAACCTGCTCCACGTTACCGATTTCACTCTCGAAAGGAGTAACAGTACCGTAATCCTTGGTATTGATAAATCCAGTCATGCCACGAATATCGGACTCGTGATCAGGGTGAACTAGACCAATGTAAGAAGCCTCGATGGACTCTTTATTGAAGTTTGGTGTTGAGCTTACAACCTGGGTCAACTTACGACCATTCTGACGATTCAACGCAGTAGTTACCTGACGCTGCATGGCTAGAGTGGGTTTGTCGACAACCGATGCACGGGCTGAACCTGTGGCATAGAATACGTTGGTGCCTGCTTTAAGAACGTTGAAACGCAAGGTCTCAATGGTCTGCGCAGCTGACTCACCCAAGACTTCAGTGGCTTGTTGCAACACTGGATCTTCATGGGTATCCATGACCACATCAGTAATAGTAACGTAGTCACCGTACTGTTGAAGCGTCACAGTATAGTCCTGATTTGCCAATTTGCGACCTGTAGGTGTTACACCCTCAGTCAGTGGAGTGGTAGACAGTGGAGTGAAGAAATCACCCGTGCCTGAACCAGCTGAACCAGTCGCACCAGTCAAGAAATAACGGCGCCATTTGGCGGTCTTGGTGCTGTTTGATGGGATCACGTATGTCTGGCCGAACTTCTCGATAATGAGGTAAGGCAATCCTCGCTTCAATAGTTCAGTAACTGCGTAAGCAGCTGTACGTGGGCTAATATCTCCGTATGCCGTAACTGTCATGTCTATTATCTCCAGATAATTTTTGGTTAATTTTCACCCACACCAGCTTGTTTTGGTGTATTTAAGATGTAATCCTACTTCTTTTGGGCGAATTCGTCAAATGCTGTGTCGAAATCGTTTACATCAACTCCTCCTGTGTTGGTTTTAGAACGGACGGTTTTTACGACTTTGAGCGCCGATGCCGCTTTTCCTGACGGTTTCGCTGCTGCTCCCGTTCCTGTTGTTTTCTGAACTTCTGCCTCTGCTCCCGATCCCTCAGGCTTCGCTCCCGCTGTACTCGCCGCGCTAGTTTCATACCCGGTGGCCTTCTTGTAAGCGTTTATCATTTCAGCGACTTCATCAGGAGTACCTGTCTTAGTCACCTCTGTGTAAATTTTCTTATTCACACCGTCTGGCATCTTATCTACCCAGTCTACCGCTTTATCCCGAACTGTATCGTAATCAGGAACTAAAGCCACTAACTCTGTATACTGATCACGGCCATTTCTAGTCTCGTGCGCGGCAAGAAGTGGTGCCAGGACATCCCTCACTTGATTGAAGATATACCCAACAATCGCCTGATTCTCTTCCTTGCGAATAAGAGCCTCGGCTTCTGCTACATCGCCCCACTCCTCACGGTACGCAGTAACCTTGGCTACCTCCGCTTCTGTCAGGGTTGGTTGTGGAGTCTCAGCCGCAGGTTCAGGCTCCACAACGGGTTTTGTGTCTGGAGTAACCGCTGCAGTGGCGGCTGCTTTCAACTCATCAATCTGGGCCTGGAGAGCTAATTCTCTTGCGGAGGCTGTATTCGTCTCAGCCGATACAACCTCGTCTTTGGTTGGCGCTGCTGCGCCATCATCAACGTCACCATCAGCATCCCCAGAGCCACTATCGTCAGTAGCATCTGTGGTGGCTCCTTCAGCACCTGTGGCGCCATCATCTGTATCTTCTGCATCAGTGTCGTCACTAAGAACTGTGGTTGCTTCGTCAAAGGCAGCGGAAAACGCCTCCTCTTCAGTCAACACCACTTCATCTTCTGTCGCCGCACCTGCTTCCGCTGTGGCTGATGCTAAATCTTCGATAGTCATAAAATTATTCTCCTGTTGTTATGGGGTTGGTGTTTTCTATTTCAGTGATTAGTTTATCATATACCCGCGCCTTGGCCTGCTCCTGCAGGAACTGATCTGGCTGGCACCGCACCAACGCCTCCTGCGATTTGCTCCGTCGCAGCTTCAGCAGCTTCACCAAGTCCCGAAGTGCCAAGTTCGAGTTGTTTAGCCGGACTTTCTCCAGCAGTTCCTTCTCCATCACTAATCTGCTCGGTAGCATTCAATCCCTCCTCAAGTGAATCTAAAATAACGCCGGCAGTTTGCGCCTCTGCAGCCGCTTGGTTTTTATTGGCCAAGGACATGTCTTTCAATGTCTTGGCAAGAGTTTCTCTCAACGTAGCCGAGAGTTGTTGTGTCTGAAGCTGTCTGGCCTCTGCGTTGGCCTGAGCCTCAGCTTCATCAATACGCCTAGCCTCTATCTCATCCACGATCACATCGCTGGATTCAAGATCGCGCACTTTGACGCGCAGAATGGCCAACTTTCTAAAATCTACATATTTCTTTTCTTCATCAGTAAGTGTAGACGCTAAGTTATCAAGCTGTATGCCCAGAACTTCTTTAGCAATGAGACTTGTGGCGCCACGAGCGATAGCTTGAAAATCCCCACGAATCGACTGGTTGTCAGGCTCATTAAACACCTTGTTGAACTGAATTAAAGAGCGTATGACAGACTCTGTAAACACGTCGAAATTGCGCACCACGTCCTTGTATGGGAGTGCTGCCTCTCCACGAAGCATGGATGCGCCTGCCGCTGTCCTGAATGGTTCACTCGGCCCTTTCTGCATATCACCGCCTGTAGCCGCATTAACGAACGTCTCCTGGTCAGCAAAGCTTTGGAATAACGCGATGATAGCCTGCATCTCCGTAAGTCGTGATGGGATGTCAATGACCTTAAAAGCAGGTGTATTTGCTGTCGGGCCATCATCATCTCTGTACCATATCTTATCGTTCGACGTGGTTGTCATGTCTTGGTCTGGCATAAGCATGGATGTGTTAAGCTCGAAATTGCGCTGTATCGAGCTGTTGTCCAACACCATGCGAGTACCTGCACAAATCCCCAGCTGACTATCACGAACGATCTGAGGTAGCCCTTGACCGATAATTGAGGTCTCATCTTCCTCAAATATGAACTGGTGGAACATTTCAACCGTTTCATCCGGCCCAAGCAAGTCACTCCATGGGTCAAGAACAGCTTTGATAACTGTGTTCTTGACGAACCAGATATGCGCCCTAACATCATCATTCAACCGATCTTCGGGGATGGTGATGCCTAGCTCTTTAAGCTTTCTACCAGACCAGAATCCAAGCCATACCATGACCTCGTACTTGCCTTTGTTATCTGTTGACGGTGCTGTGTTTGACTGCACACCATGGCTGGTAAGCTCTATTTCAAATGATTTTTTCTGATAATTTCCGTTCGGAAGCAGCTCCAGAACGTTATTTATCTGGTCAACTATAAAGTCATCGCGCTGTTTTAGTGCTATAAATTGATGCTTTGACATCACTTTTCGGTGGAACTGACCTGACATTTGGATGAAATATCGCGCACTTAAGTCTGGGTAATAGTCCCAAATCGGCACATATTCAAACAATGGTCTACTCACAGTCTTGGTCACAGCAACAGGTTTGCCGTCCAGATCGGTTGTCCACGTCCTGACTTCCTTCTCGTCAACGAATGGGCCGGACAGCACGCCGATTCCATACTCAATCCCGCTCTTAAGTACCGCTCTACATAACCGTGTGTAATTAAGCGTACGATCACCACCAAGCTCGCTGAGCTGGTCAGTTATCAGGTTAGCGAGGTTCTTGCCACGAATCGCAGCAAACTCACGTATGGCCTGTTCAATCTCTTCATCTGTCAGATCGGCGTTAGGATCTTTTCCATCCATGAGCTTCTGCAAAACAAGATCCAAATCCTCTTTGTCTAGATTTGGGATTTCTGACGGTTCAACTGTCCAATTCTCGTCACCCACTGGAAACAGCAGATTCATGAGTTTTGACAGCATGGACACACATTTGGCCCTAGTTACCTTAGGGTATGCTTTCGATCTGTTGGGGCCAATCTCTTTCAAAAGATCCGCGTCGTAAATACCTAATCGCTGTCTGGCATTCTGCATCCATTGCTGTTCAGCAGGTACTCTATCGGCTTCAAAAGCCTTGTATTTCTTCTCAAGCTCCATACCTACAGAGGCCAGTGCTTCCTTGTTAAATACAGGGATCGCCTTGCCATCTACATCCAATTCAACATCTGTGATTTCAGGAGTTGCCATGTTCGTCCTCGGTTTTATACATACGCATTATTAAATGTCGGTGGCCTGAAAGTCTTCGGGGACATTCTACTTCCATGCTTAGCCGTGTGGCTTACATAATACCTGCAAAGATAACCAAATGCATCCCCTGGGTGCGAGGATGGGTTCTTCTCCGGTTTGGCCTTCTCTTCACCTTTCTGTGTTTTCTCGAATCTCCAACCGCTGACAAGAGCACGGATTATCTTCTTACACCCTGGGTCGATCACCAATGCGGCCCCACGTTCAGTAAGGCGTGTAGTGAAGTAGTCTATGGCATCAAGGCGAGGTTGCAACAGGTTCCTTGTGTTCTGCCCATCGGTGTAAACAGAGAAAAATTTAGCGTATTTTTTATCCTTAAGCACTTGTCTTACTGTTGTTTCATCTGTCTGTGTTCTACCATTTACCGCTGGATCAGGACTTATGATGATCTCAAATTCGCTGTATTTCCGCTTTATTAGCGGTATCAACTGGTCTTCAATCATCCTTTTGGCACCATAGCCCTCCAGGATTAACTCATCAACTACGAACAGTCGTCCGAAGAGGTCTTCTTGACCAAAGATGAGTGCGCAGTGCATTCCTGGATCATAACCGATGATGAGCGGAAGATAGGGGTCTGCGGTGAGTGGTTTGGATGAGACGTGAATCTCGCGGGAGAAGGTCGGAACCACTGGACGGCCTGCGAGCGAGTAACCCCACTCCGCCTCGATAAACTGCTTGATCCACGCCCAAGATTTTCCCTTGGCCAAATTTTTGTAATAGTTTTTCGGTAAGTTTTCAAAATTCTCAGGTGCCTCCGATAAGCCGCTCGGTTGATGAAAATAAGCCACGTTCCCTGGTTTCTTTTCCAACAAATGCTCAAACCACCACGTATCCTCCTCACCAGGATTACTAGCACCCCACATCCCAAAATTCGTAGCTCCACCTTCAAACGCTGGCGGGTACCGACCACAACGACCAGACAGCGCCTCAACGATCTCTGGTTGAATCTGCACAAACTCATCCAATACCGCGAACGTCGTCTCAAGAGACAGCACTCTGGCAATATCAGCTGCGTTATCCAACGCACGGAACATGACTTCGCACTCAACATCAGCAAACTTCAACAAGAACGTATTTTTGGTAGCGAACCACTTACCAGCCTCACCGTCCTTGAACCAGTAGTTGAAAGAGGAGATCGTGGTATCTCTCAACTGCGGGAACGTATTACGAACGACCACACAGCGCGTTTTGCGCATACCATCAGAGTTAGGTTCTTGTAGCGACGCCATATACGCGATCTTCATCAACGCGCCAGTGGTCTTACCACTACCGAACGGGCCGACAATGAACGAAAAGAAAAGTTCCCCTGGTATATAATCCTGGATGAAGTCTTCCGTAATCGGTGGAGGGCTGTAATGAACCCCTGGTTTCTTAGCCACAATGACCCTTTACCAAAATATCTCTGGTTTCACTATACTTCTATTTAACCACATAAAACCTTGCTGCAAATTTGTCTTGGCAAGAGTGATGGCTCTCTGGTCAGACTCTCCCAACGCCTCCAACTCTGCAATCAGCCGATGTAGCTTCTGGGCTTGAGCTTTCATCTGGATACCTATTCTTGCCTCTTCCTCCGAAATAGGGCCAGAACCTATATGTTCATTTTCCATGTTTTCTCCTGTTGAAATTAGTGCCTTTGGTTTCTTAGCCATGTTTGACCTTATCTATGACGTAGCTGCACACCTTGAATATTAACTGTTTGAGTTGTCTGCTGCATTTTTGCTTGAGTGTACACCACCATCTGTTGCACTTAACGACGTACTTATGGCCAGGAACTCCGTACGAATACTTGGAGTCATCATCCGCCGGTCTATGGCAATATGTGCATTTACTCGACATCGAATTCCTCACGTATCATTTGTTTGACTCGTATAAGCTCGCCTATGGATTGGGTAAGTGTGTGGTCACTGTGGTACGCGCCAAACAGAAATCCCATAACAAATCCGGCAACAAACGCAGCTCCTATTGCTTTTAGCACCAGTGCATTACTCAGCATCTATTATCCTTGACTCGGCTGGTTTAGTGAAGTTTATGTTTATGGAAAAGCCTGTGCCACCAGCATCAGCTGGAGCAGGTGTGTCATGACCAGCCCATCTCACAGTACTCTTTATCAGATCAGCCTTGACATTTGGAGGTGTAAGTCTGTCATGAATTATCTCCCAGCTGGTTTTGAGCAGAGCATCAGCTTGCATAGCAGCCTTTAGCTTGAACCCGAACCCTTCAGCGATCAGACCTTGAGCAACCCTGAAGTCTTCCTGGAATGACTTATCCTTACACAACGCTTGCCACTGCTCACGGGTAAGATCGTATGCCTTGCATATGTTCTGTATAGAGTCAGTCTTCAGCGCCACCTCTATCGGTAGTGTCGCCGGGTACCCAAGGTTGGACGGGTCAGCTGGTCTCAGTGGTCGTACCGGGGAAGTCTTGGGCTGACGAACTGTCACTGACGTACCATAGTCTTCTTGGTAGTCTTCCTCTGTCTGTTGCATATCTCGTTTCATTTTTTGTCACCCATACAAAGAGATGTTTCTTGTGGTTTGATCTAGTATCTTCCAGCGTCGCCCATGTCTGCACCCAGGCTCGCTTTTCTTTATATCACACATACCCTGTATAGCAGCACGCACACTTTTGTAGCATCTCCACTCAGACCACCCTACCTCCACACCATCCCAATTAACACCCATTATCCATAACCTGACTTGGTGTGTACTTTTCATTTTCTTGCTCATTTTCTACACACCTTGTCTATTTCGTCAAGCAGGTACTCTGTGTACAAATGCGTGTATAAGCAGATCCAAAAGAGTAATATTGTAAGAGGTATCATTTTCCCGTCCTGGCATAATATGATTTGCGTGCGGCTTTCTTTTTATCTTTGTTTTTGTCTCGCCATTCTTTCTGTCGGAAGCACGCGCATCCCCTGCAGTATACACTCAACCCATCCACGGTAGAAGAGTTATACGTGAAATTTTCAGGAGACCCTTCCATATGGTGCAGTGGTTGAACTCTTGTTCCAGGGCATATCTTGGTTGCGTAGATGATGGTCATTTAAAGAAAGAAAGCATGATCACTGTGGCAATAGTGAACGTTGCAGTAAAGATTGCGAATTTAACAGCATCAGCCACCACGACATGCTTTTGGTGCTTGCGCTGACGCAGCTTATTTCGTAGATTATCCATATAGCACCTATACAAGTTACGAGATAAAACACTGTTATAACTTATATTTTATTTTTTGTCAAAAAATTTTTCGTTATCGGAATTCCGACATCGCTTGGAGAGTCTAATCGAGAAAATACTAAAAGTTGCTTTGATCACTTTCTCGACTGGAAGTTCTTTTGGCTGTGTATATCGAAGAGTATAGTAACGAGGTAAAACACTGAAAATTCTGAAAAACTGTACGTGCTTTGGGTATATATATACATACGCATGTGTCTCCTCAACCCCCTCGGGTGGGTAAGCTACTGAAAAAAGGATGCTTTTTATATGTATACCATCCCGCATTAGTACGGCGGACTAACCCGGCTCAAGTTGCATTTTATGCGTGTTTGGTATACAATGTAGTTGTCTTAAATTTAAAGGAGTATACACAAATGTTTGATTTACGTGGGTTAGAAGGTAGTATCTTATCGCTGCTCTTAGTGGTAGCGTTCATGGCTGGTATGTACCATGTAGCAGTCGAAGTGGTGGAGGCTTTTACCGCCATAAGCAATACGTACCATTCAGCGCTACAAAACGTTTCCCAATAGATTCATCTTGCTACATAGTGACAGTATGTAGCGGGGTTCAATCTTGAACCATTAAACTATACAAAGGAATATATCATGAGCAAAATACTTGACGCTGTAAACAATGTTATGAACTCAAACAAACCAGCACCAACCAAAGCCGTAAAGGTCGACGCTGTACCTGTAGGAGTTCTACCCGAAGCACTTGAAGACGCCATCAAACTGGATTTTAAAATGTCCAAGGCTGTCGACAAGGCTGAGGGTGCGGAGTATACAGCGTTTAAATCCTTAGTATTGAAATGTAACGAAATGGGTGTGTTTGACGATTCCAAATTGCTTAAGCTAGTACAGGCCAGAATTGCATTAACTTTTAATTCTGAAGCAATTGCAATCCGTAGAAATACAATGTTGAACAACACCATGAAGGTGATTCACGGTGGTACCGTTGGCCGTGAATCAGATGGTACTAAACAGACTATCAAGGGTAAAGGATGGAAAGCCGCGTTGGAAGTACTGACACAAGCTACCAGCATACGCACTTATCACCCTTTGATTGCAGCAGCAAAGCCAGAAGCACTAAAGGCCACACCTAAATCTGAAGTTGAAAAGGCTTCAGCCAAGGAAAAGGCCAAACGTAACGAAGAAGCCAAGGCGTTCAAAGAAGCTGCAAAGCTCAGTAAAACGCTTACCCGTGAGGATTGTAACAAGGCTGTATTGAATATCCTTACAACGGCTGAGGCGTTCTTATTGCCCGGTACTAACGCCAAAGAACTACAAGCCTTACACATTCTTCTAAAATTCTTTGGATCTTCTGAAGAAAACAAAGAAGAAGAAGCAGCTTAAAAGCGTTCCCTTTTGCCCTGATTATCGAGAGATTTTCAGGGCTTTTTTTCGCCCTGAATTTACCCTGATTAGTACGGTGTACTAATCAGGGATTTTAAAGCATAGTAGTAGATAATAATATGTTGCCAGAACGCACGAGATCGACCCCTAACGGGTTTTAGGTGTTTGTGGCTAGGGTTGTGTACGTATCTCTGAGTTCGTCGCGTGGCTTTTAGATTTAGGCCGGTAGCGCCTATTTATGAATGGTGGAAACATCATAGTAGTCATATAATCAGGTGGTGGTGGTGGTATACTGTGGACGAGATCGAATTCAATAAGCTTGTATTATTGTCTTCGAGGCTTACGGCTTACGTCTTAAGGTGATTTTGGCATGTCGTTGAAGGTTGAATTCAACTTGAAAGACAATTTAAAAAGATTTTGGATAGTGATTTGTGTATGGCATGAAATTAAAAAACCATTTAAAATCAGTATATATATATATTATAGTTAGTATTATTATTATTATTGTATCCAATAATCCACGTTTTCAAAAACGGATAGCCCTAAGGGATTTTTTTGCGAGATAAAAAAATATTCGTTTTTGCTAGAAATATATGGGACTATCCTGTTTTTAATTTGGATTATTGGATACAATTATTACTGTTTAGCTCAAAACCAAAAGAACTTAAAGAACTTCAAGCACTTACAGAACCGTCACACTAAACACACCAAAATAAAACAACACGTTTTGACCAATACCCCTTGGATAGTTAGCGGTGACATTTTGGATAGTGCCTCATTTTTGTGCTATAAACAGCCTTTTTTGTTTAACTACTAAAACTATACTCTAAATACTTGTATTATATCTCAAACAATGTTAATGTATCAGTTCTTAAACAAAAAACAAGGTGTATATATGACACTCCCTACGAAACGCGAAGTTGAACACATAAAACAGCGTGCAGATTTTGAGCACGCAACCACATTGCCAGACAAAACACCACTACAGATTGCCAAGCAAAATATCCTATATTGTGGCAGTCGTGAGGCTACGGTATTGTCAAAAAGAGCTTACAAATTCAAGGTCAGATTGTACAAAATTAAGGTTGAATTACTGCGCTTGGAATTAGGTGTTTTGAGATCCAAAATAACAGAAGATGTTCAACACACATTGCCAACAACAGCACAGCTTGAATCAGGTGAATGGAGGCGACCTGATCCAGATCAGTTAGCACTTGCCAAGGCTATCGAAGCCAAACAGAGAGAATCAGCTGATCTTCGCACATGGTTACGCAACAATAAGGAGTTTAACAAATATGAAAGCTATTAATAAACGCAACCCCTCTTTGCCATCTAAAGAGGACTTACAGCGAATCAAAACCGAAGCTGCGGCCTTGGCGCACGTGGAGTCTATGGCAGGTAAGAGTGAGCTTCAGCAAGCGCGGGATAAGCTGTTGTACTGCGGTAGTGTAGCCACTACGACGTTGAAACGTCAGGTTATAATGACACGGCTTAAGCTATTGAATCTTGAAGTTCGACTGCTTGAAGAAAATATTCTTACATGGCAGGATAAGCTAACCGCTCTATTGAACGATACAGATAACAAGGCTTACATGGTAGCAGACCGTCAGCGTTTGCATGCGGCCATCCAACAAGCTCAACGCAAGGTTATAACTCGAAAGGCTGATATTCAAAAATTGCCAACACCCGCACAAATCAGTAAAGATGCGGTGATAATATAACTCGACATAGTAGTGCGGCGAAGTGTATTAGGTTGTCGCCTAATGGGTGATGTAAGCGGTTGATTTGCTGGAATAAAGTGCTTGCATTTAGTGCGTAGTTGGTGTATAATGGTGTTGTCAGTCGGGGATCTCGGCTGAAACTTCCCCAACTAGTACGCCGTACCAGTCCGGCGAAGCGCAGTGACCGTGAGGTAAATCAGGACACACAAACAGGAGGTTACACCATGACTCACATGAACCGTATACACGTTAACGACCACGAACTAGCCAAGCTTACCAGAGGACTTAAGCTCGTTAAGCTTGGAACATGCCATCAGTATTGGGATGGCTCACAACTTAAATATAAAATATTGTTTGATAACAAGGCGTGTACATATAAAGTATACCAACTGGCACGGCGTACTAACAAGGAGACTGTCAAATGTGGACTATAAGGTACAGAGGCTTTTATATAAACGGGTATTGTGATAGGGATGAGTGCAGTATCAGCATATACCCAGGCATCAAATTCAAGAGTTTGAGAGCGGCAAAGAATGCGGCTGGTCGAATGGCCAACGAATTGAGATTTATAGAATCAGGTAAAAACAGGAGGTAACACAATGAGCGAATCAAACCAAAACAACGAAGCACCTAAAGGCTTGGAGCCACAACCGAACCCGACATATGAGGAGGTTAGAAAAGAGTATATCGACACAGAGTTCAACAAGTTAAGCCTATCAGATATGTACCAGTCAAAGCTGCAAGTGCATGGCGGTGCTGGTGGCGCTACCAACTGGTTGAACATAACAAATGAACAGGTCAAGGCAATCCATGCCATCCTTGCAGGTGACAGGGTGCTTGGTCATGATCCTTCTGATAGTATAGCTTCTGTTTGGTGTGTTGATGATGTGTTGTCCGAGAATCCACGCCTGACTAAAGAGCAGGCAATGTATGTGTTGCACAAGGTACAGGAGAATCACGACGCTACCATCGGTATAAATTGGGATGCTATAAACTATTGGGCTGATGAGCTGTACCCTGAAGACATAAACCAATGAAGCTGTGCTAGATGGGAACGATGATTAAATACAGCAAGTCCTATACGACAACGTTCTTAGATGATCAGCGCATAGGTGTTGAGATTGTATACCTATCCAATGACGCACCGAATGGTGAGGACTACTGGCTGTTCAACATCAACAAGTTAAGGGCTAACCACTACACCATACCAAAATACCTGCGTGATTGGTTAGAATTTGAACTTATACAAGCGAGATTATCATGAAAATAAAACCTGAACACCTGGAGCACATCAAGGAAGTCACCAGTAAATTTTTGCACGACAACCCCAGAATGGTAACTGACTATGAGAACGGTAGATTTGACAGATCCCGTCTGGTAAAGGATTTGCAACAGAGGTTTTGTTTTGATCTGCTACATTTTAGCGGCCTAACCAAGTGGGTGTGCGCTGAGTTGTACAGCTATGTTGGCGATGACCACATATACACAGCGTTAAAGTCTGTGTGCCCTGAAGTCAAAAGGATGTATTAGGAGGCTATCATGAAAATAAAACAGAGTCATATGATAAGAGACTTCATATTCGATACGCTGGCGTATGGGTTCTTATTCTATTTGGCTGTACATATTTAAGGAGAAACACCCATGAGTGTAGCAAGATCAAGCAACAAGACTATTACCATCAACGGCATTGAGTTCAGGAAATATTATGCTTGCGACGCACACGGCACAGAGGTCAGCAACTTTTGGGTGGATGGGGTGCTTGTACCTAGGATGCTATTCTTTGAATCACTGGACGCTCAACTTATAGGGTGGACTAAAATCAGATAGGAGAAACACCAATGACACTTACAAAGCAAGAGTTCTATAAACGCGGAGGGCTTAGCAATCCTCTGCTCTACCGCGTGAAGACTAAAGGACAATGGAAGTACTTCAGCAAATCTAAGAACCAGCTGAAGGTTAAGGACAGACACGTAACTAAACAATGCAAATTTGAGGAAGAACTACTATGACCAAGCAAATCAAACCTTTTAACGGCCGCAGTGAGCCTAAGCACGACTGGCCACTGTACTTCTTAGCCGCGTTAATGTTCTGTCTATTTCTTACATCTATTGATTACATATTTGAACTTGTGCATGGAGTGGACTTAGAGACTCATTCCAGAATGCACTAACCAGGAGACAACACTATGAAAGTTAATCACATAAAAATCAATGAGTTGTGCGAGAGCTGGCTGAATGGCAACAAGTCATATGTCAGAGGCAAGGTTAAAAACATGAACAAAGTTGAGTTTGTATTGCTATGTGCTGAGATTACAAACCTCACAGACAATGTTGATATAGATCAAGTAGCGTTTCAACTAACAACACCGCATTAGTACGGCGGACTAACCCGGAGACAACATCATGGCTAAGAAATACAGCATATGCATCACCCTAAACGGCGAACCATTCCTCCCATACAACAAGCCTTTGAGCAAGCGACACCTGCCAATATTTTGTGGTGCAATAAGCTTCTATACCCGCGTCACTATCTTTGATGCCAAGTCTGGAGAGATACTTGGTGTGGGTCACAGCCCCACTCGCAGATACAAAAACCGCATGGATTTCCTCAAGGCTAAGCCATGGCGTATAGCAATACGGCAGGCTATACCAAAGGCACGAGGGCGTGTCATATATAACGCAAGCAGGACACTGCAAGGATTGCAGAGACGCATCACCGTATGCCGTCGTAAGGCATTACCACAAGTACATGGAGACAAGCCATGAAATACTATACGATTAGAATAACTGAGCTTGTGAAGTTCGGTAAAGGGGATCAAGAGATTGAGACATTTATATTGATGGATGCTGAGACCGATGCGGAGTTGGCACTACTCATTGCCACATACATCCTTGAACTTAAAGCGTCCAACGTCTATTCAGATGTTGTTTCTGAGGTACACGTCGGCTCAAAAGAAATGACACGTGAAGAATTCATTATATGTAGCGCATTCATAAACACTTACGCTAGGGGTGCTCGGGTCAATGATGATGATCTCAACACCGGAGTCGATCCAGCTATCATTATATCGAACACTATTCAATAAAAGTTTGTTGGAAAATAAAGCTTGCATTTAGTGCGTAGTTGTGCTATAATGTATATAACATTGAGTGACTTACAAATCCCCAACTAGCACACCGTACTAATTGGGGCACACAAAGGAGAAACACCATGAGCGGCAAAATAGCTAAGTTAAGACGCGATGAGCTTGCCAAGTTCAACAGAGCATATGATCAGCTGAACAAGAGCATAGAGAAAATTGTCATCCATGACGCTTTGAATCTCATGCGCAAGCACAAAAATCTGGATGAGTTTGTTGTAGGCATGGGTACATGGTTCTTCATCCACACTGACGGTTATATTATAGAAACTACATGCTTCCATGTGGATGGCACTACCTCAGACCTAAAAGGAACCAAATATATAAGCCACAGCCCACTTGCCAAATTCATAGCTGAGTGGGATGGAGACTTGAAAATAACAGGAATGGCGATGCGATTCAAGCGTGACGGTAACGTCATTTATAACTGGTAACAACACACTACACAAAGGAGATAAGTATGAGACACGTAATTAAAAAAGAAGAAGTAGCAGCTGCATGGGTATCACAAGATCGTGACCATGCCAGAACACCAACGGGAAATTTTTCATTCACTGGTTTTGACAGGCTGTATAGCTACTCAACATGCATAGCATCACGCATTGAGACTAAGAAAAAACAAGATGTGATCTTTGTCACCTCTTACAGCTACTCAGTGACCACTAACGCACAGCTTTCTATACTTAATGATCTGCTGCGTCGTTTGAACCACACACCGATAATCTGGACACCGGATAGTTGCCCAACCACCACGAGCGACTTACCAGGTGTGTGGAAAGACTTGGTGGCTCAGGCCAGTGAGTTGTGGACTAAAGCGTCACGTGCCAGACAGAACAAGCCTCATCTGTTGCAACAAGGTAATAATTCTCTGACTCAAGCCAATAAGCTGGTTGAGTTGTTTGGTGCTGATGTCGTCAAGGGCGTGAAGGCAGACACCATAGAGCAGCTGCAAGAAGAGCTGCGCATCAATGAAGCTATCCTTGAGTTGGCGTCATAACTATGTACGATAAAGCGAAGGCCAAGAAGTATAGGCAAGCCATTGCTACGCTTGACAAGCTAATTGTGTTGGAAGCTAAAAAGCTGGCTCTGTACCATGAAATGCGTGTGGCCTTGGTTCAGAAGGCAGAAGAATATTCGAGGAGATAAAGTCGTGAGAAAGACTAAACTTAACTACAACGGCAAGACACAATGTTTGTGGCGGTGGGCTGAAGAATTAAACATGCCTGCAGCAACACTTTACACCAGAGCCAGACGAGGCTGGGCTGATTATGAGATTATAGAAGGCAGACCTAAGAGAGATCCGGCTAACTTCGGCCCGACTAAGCTGTCAACACCTGTCATCTATAGAGGGATTACGTACCAATCACTGACCGAGCTGTCTCGGGCTACAGGTGTATCATACAACACAATCTATGGTCGACACTATAGAGGCTGGACTAACAGCATAGAGATAGTTCACGGAAAAATAGGGAAAAAATATGTCAAAAAAACGTAAGATAACTATTACATACAAAGGTGAGACAGCCACGCTGTCGTACATGGCTCGTAAATACGGCGTGCCGCTAAGGACACTACAAGATCGTGAGTACAGGGGCTGGACACCTACCGAGTGTATAAATGGAAGGGAAGGGCGTAAAGGTACGCGACAACCAACTATAAAACTCAAGTACAAGGGCACTGAAGGTACGATTAAGCAATGGTCAATCAAGACCGGAGTATCACTGAACACGTTAGCCTCACGGCATGCCAGGGGATGGCCAGTTAATCAAATAATAGAGGGGAAATGATCATGTTCAAAAGAAATGACAATAACTACACACTAACCAAGGCTGGCGAGTTAGCCACACATATCCATCAACACTCTGACTCACTTGCCAGATCCGCTAGTGACAGCTACATTGACATCGAGGTGTATCAGGATGTGCTCGATAAGATAGGTAAGGGTGCGGCTGAAGTACTTGCCAGACGAGCGGCAATTAAAAAGGCCAAGCAACACCAATGGTATCGCCGCACGTACTCACGTAGCTACTGCAACCGCAGCGAGTGTGGCAATTATGTGTATATGAAGGAAGGTCACGAGTTCACAGGACGTATGGAGCCTAATGCAGTTAATACGTGGCACGTAGGTGGTGATTCCCTAGATAGAGTCGAGTCGTTGACTATCCAGATATCGCACAAAAAATGCACGCAAATTAGAAACGAAACAGGTTGTGAGGGCGAGTATACATCCTTCCTTGCAGCTATTCGTACAGTGGACTGCGATGGCATAACTATCGACGTCAGTGAGGTGTATGGCAGTCATGCCGACGCAGCTAAGGCAGCAGACAGTATGGCAGAGCGTGAGTGCGAAGTGCTACGGGAGGATGGCGAAAGATTTCAGCAAGAGCAGCGCAAAGAAGAGATTAGCGAACAGCTGGTCACGTTACGCCGTGACGTGTTGAAGCTCATCAAGCACATCAAGCCAATACGCTGTGATATCCCATCAGCCATTGTGATGTGTGTCATGGACAAGATAACCGACATGCTTGCTGAACGTAAGAATTTATTTAACGAACGTAATCAATTGCCTGGTTAGCACGGCGTACTAGCCGGGACACGTAAAGGCTACTATGCCGAACCAAGCAGCAAAACTTTAACTTAAACAAGGCACTAACGTGCTATGTATCTAAACATACAAAGGAAAATATTATGACTTCAATTCAAAAAATCCCAGCAATCATCACTCGTGCAGTTCGTACAGGAGTTAACATCCACTTGACAGGTAATCCTGGCATTGGTAAGACGATGATTATTGAGCAAGCTGTTCGTGACATCCAGAAGAATGACCCGTCCTTCAAGCTTTGGAATGTATACACCCCAAGCATGTCACCACTTGATTTCTCAGCTGTGGTACCAAATATGGATTCCAAGCGATTAGAGCATTTCCACAACTCAGCTCTACCGAACCGATTCGATGATCCAAATATTCGAGGCATATTGTTCTTGGGTGAACGTGACAATGCTGATCCAGCCACAAACAAAGCACTGCAGAAGTACATCAACAACGAAGACATGGGCGGGTTGCAGAAGCCTGCAGGAGTTATCATTATATCCGACTCCAATAGCCTTAAACACAAGTCCGGGGTTGTGCAGCAGTCACTCGCGTTATTATCTCGATCACGCCATGTTGAGGTCGAAGTGTGTGTCGACGGGTTCTTGAAACACTTGGCAGATATCGGTGCGTCTCAGTACGTGCAGGCTTACTTGTCCATTGCTATGCACCATGTCGATAGCTTCGCTAAGCATATGGAGACAAAAACGTATGGTGCATGGGCCAATCCTCGCGCATGGGTTCGTCTAAGTGATGGTCTGCTTGACACCGAAGCTGGAGAAATGACTGAAGACGAGATCATCGGTGATATTGGCGAGTCAGTTGGCAAAGAATTCATTGGGTTCCTGCGTGCCGCTCGTACACTGGTGTCATATGATCAAATCATACACGACCCAAAATTAGCCTTCATGCCTGAGCAGATGTCAGACGTATGGGCAGTCATTGCCATGCTTGCAACAACGACCAAGGCCAAAGACTTAAAGGCTGTCAGAACGTACACAGAGCGGTTTGGTACGGAAGTGCAGGTGTTGTATCACAAGCTGTTGGCAAGTAGCGGTGGTGATCGTGACGCTATTGCACGCACTCCTGAGTATCGTGCATGGTTCCGTGAGAATAAAGAACTCACAGCTGCTATCCTGGACTTGTCCTAACATGTCAGCCCACCAGGATCTTGAGGAGGTGTACGCTATATGGCCTGAGTTTTCCAAGGAGTGCTCCATACCTCAAGGTTGGGTACACATCGGCATGTCAATGAAAGGCCATGATATGAGACGCAGAACTAAACTCCTGCGATCCGGTGCGGAGTTTGACATTACTGGAGTAACAATCCAAGGATGTATAAGGATACCCTATGACCTTTGAAGAACTGGAATACTTTTGGGAGATCCAACACAGTGCTTGGGGGCTTACTAACCTTGAGCAATTTAATCAGGTAATTACATATGTGACTGAGAGTTGTCCACCACTAGCTTACTCCAAAAGCACCTTTATTACAGATGGCCCTATTGTAACCGGCCTTATTGTAAATGGCTGCATTATTTTAGTACGCTAGGTACTAGCACACATTGTATCTAGACACACAAAGGAAAAGACATGAAACGAGAAGAACAGTCACAAGGATTTATTGATGCTGTCACCAAGCTAACAATGCGTGACATATTTTTCACAGCATTACTTTACGATCTAAAAATAAAGGTAGACAACGAAGGGCCAATCGCAGCCACCAACGGTGTGTTCCTGCAGTACAACCCTGCCAAGTTCGATCCAAGACCATTGGAAGATCGGGTGTTTATCTTAGCACATGAGATAATGCACGTGGTGTTGTTCCACTCATCACGACGCGGCATACGCAACCCAAAAATTTGGAACATTGCTGCGGATTATGTGGTCAATGGGTTGCTATCCGAGGACAACGGCTTGAAGGTTCCTGGTGATGCGCTATTGCGTGAGGACTTGTTCAAAGGCATGTCTACTGAAGCTGTCTATGACAAGCTCATTAAAATGTCCAAGGAAAACCCGGATGAAGGTGAGAGTGTTGGTGATGGTAGCGGTGGTTTGTTGAATGGGCTTGATGCTGATTGGTTCGACATCAAAGACTACGACCCGGCTGATAATCAAGGCAAGTCTGCTGCTGAGCATGAGCGTGATGTTGGCATAAGAACTGCTAGTGCGGCTGAAGCAGCGAAGGCCGCTGGCAAGGATACCAGCACAGTGCGCCGGTTCGTAGCCGGCGTTCAGGTGGTCAAACAACCATGGTACTCACAGCTGCAGAAGTACATGGTGGCAATGACTGCAGCTGAGTTCAATTGGGCTAAGCCAGACTTCAAACGATCCATGCTCTACGGCGGTATGATATGCCCTAAGATGGCGTCAGAGTCTCTTGGCAAGGTTATCATAGGCTTCGACTACTCAGGCTCTATCAGTGATGTTCAGGCTGGTGCTATGGGTACTCACTGCTCCGACATCATGTCCGACTGCCAGCCTTCTGAGGTTGATGTTGTTTACTTCGACTCAGAGATCAAAGGCAATGATGTGTATACAGGGCCAGACTACGACCTGCAGATGCGTGCAGTTGGCGGTGGAGGTACTGATTTCCACCCAATAATTGAGTACGCTGAGGCTGCAGACGAGTGCCATTTATTAATCATATTCACCGATATGTATGGGCCTATGCCTGATAGCTGTAGCGTGCCTGTGCTATGGGTGGTGGACAGTGGGGAGGTAGCGAGCTTTGGAGAAACAATTGAAGCCGACTTCAACGACTAAATTTGAAGACCTTGAGCGGTTGTGGAAAGATCACACAACCATGGCTGCACCATCACGACATCACACACGGCTGGTGATAGAAAGTAAGGTCACATCATTCAGCTTCGATTGCAACCGCATTGACGGGGAGTTGCATGAAGTGGCGCTAATTAACGGGTGTATTATGTTGTCAAACAGTTTTGGATCTAATCATGATGACTAAATATGAACATCGTGACCCAATAGACCACATCCAGGATCTGTTCGAGCAGCGATCAAACACCAACGACATGCTGTTCAGATCCACGTTGAAAGGTGAGATCCTCCGTTTGTGTGATACCTTCGAGTGCTACACTTGCGCTGATGACGCTGGTCACTGGTATGAGCATGGAATCGTGAATGGAACCATTATCCTTGTTGTACCTTCTGGATGGTGGGCCGGATGAAAAGATCACGAATAGACAGGCTGTTCAGGTTATGGGACGCGCTGTGTTGGTTTAGACACAAGGATTACATAACTTGCAAAATGTTAATGTTAGTGTCAGAGAAATCGCATATACGAACTCGCAATGCGTTACGTCGTGCTATCTTTGAAGAGTACAACATCGAGGCTAATGGGATTAAATGCACTGAAATTGTGTATGAGTGCATTGTATTGACCGATAAATACAGGAGCTAATCATGATGACTAAAAGGAAAATAAAATGACAATACAAGATATTGAAAACACTAGAGAACTACTAGACAGAGCACGTCGCACCGAGACTAAGCTTACCTATCTGATAAGTGCGCTTGGTCAATCACTGCCAGATGATGGCAAACATACATGCGAGGTTGGTGTGCGCAATGGTGTGGTTGAAGTGATTATAGATGCAGCAGACACACCGATCAGCAGAATCAAGTCGGCTGTACTCAAGGCAGGGTTTGATCTAGCAACTGTTGATGATGTTCGGATAATTCTGGGAGGGTCTACCTTTGGATACATCAACTTCAACTGATATCTTTGAGAGATTTGAGGTCTTTATTGCAGACTTAAGAATCGAAGCAGTCACGACAGGAATGCCGGATGATATTAAATACCTCGGCCGCAAACTGTGGTGTGTTGGTGGTTGTATCCTTTTGCATGAGGATGGTCGAGATGATGGTTGACTTGTTTAAGATGATTGACGATCACGTCTCTTACTACGGTGATCAATGGTGGGGTTTGTTCGAGAGTGAGCTTGGTGAGTTTGGCATCACAGCAAAATACAACGGTAAAGGGTTGTGGGTTATTAATGGTTGTATATTACTGCACGAAGAAGGTCGAAATGCGTGATGATATCTTCACGAAGTTGGACAAGGCTGAGGTGCAGTTTACTTCAGGTGATCTCGCCGCATGGATGATGTGCATAAGAAAGCTGCGTGACACAGGTCACACAGTTAAGGTCAGCAGCTGTTCGGTGTGGGTAATCAACAACTGCATAATGTGGGCACGTCTTGATGATACTAAAGAACTGTGATACAATGTCATTTTAACACAAGGAACTCCAATGTCTCCATCACCACGACCTAAGTATAATTTCAAAGATGTCACCAAAGAACTCCCTTTGAAGATTTTAATCGGCGCTGGCGGTGACAGAACTTACGCTATGAAGGCATTGAGAGCGGCATATGCTTGGGGCAAGAGGCACAACGTCACCATGTTTGGAAAGACTGAGCGTTTGCTTGATAGAGACATGGAATTTAGAGAGTACATGGTTATAAGGAGACACCCTTGAGTGATTTAGAGTTGATAAGATCGGCGTGGTCACATATTGTGGCTCATGATCACCACAGACAAGCCGTAACACCAAGCGACCCGCTTGCATTGAGGGACTCCAATCAGTTGATGGACTTCAAAAGAATGCTGCGCACTGAGATGCCTGGGTGTGAGTTTGAGTTTGACGGCGATACACTTACTATAAACGGCACGATAGGGATAACACCATGAAACTTTGTGGATTTGATTTGGAAACACCTCAAGAGGTCAGGGAGTACGGACTTCAACCATGGCGTGCCAAGACAGGTGAGGCTACAATAAAGTCATTCGCTGCGTGGTCTCCTAACAGCCAGGATGGTAGAATAAAATGCGCCAAATGTATGCCATCAAAGGAGACACTAAGAAAATTTTTGGTGTACGCAGCTGAGAAAGAGTATACCCTTGTGGGTTGGAATGTAGTGTTCGATGTGGCATGGTTATGCGCCATTGATCTGACTGATGAGGTTAAGCAGTGCATGTGGTTGGATGGCATGCTCGCGCTCAAACGGGTTGATGGCTGGAAGGCCAAACAGTTTGGCGGTGTAGGGTATGGCCTCAAGGAAGAAGTCAAGAGAATATGGCCGCAGTTTGCCGATTATGGTATTCAAGATATAAAAGTACCTGAGACAGAGGAAGAGTGGCGAGATCTGTTGATCTATAACATGCGCGACTCCAAGTTCACCGCCAAGCTTACGCAAATGTATCTGACTACTATGACCAATGACGAGATACGCGGCCTTATTATTGAGTGTTATGGCATACCTGATGTGGCTTTATCTGCCATAACAGGCATCGCCCTTAACCTTGACGCCTTAGAACCGTTTGAAGAGGATGTTAGAGCACGTGCTGCCATTGCTACACTTGACGCTGCTGGTATTGAGATGGCCACAATAAGATCACCTGCCAAGCTACGCACGCTGGTGTTTGATGGCTGGGGTTATACACCCATAAAGACATCCGCGTCAGGCAACGCATCTACAGATAAAGAAACACTGCTTAAGCTATCAATTGAACACCCGGAGGATCTCCGGTTCGGAGCACTTATGGCCATGCGCAAGTGCAACACGCAGTCAAGTAAGTTTATCGGCGGGGTGCGCAAGAGTGCTGAGTACAACAAAGGCCCTATAACATACCCATCACCTTTCATGTCTGGCACATATTGCGTACCAGGTGATGTTGAGGTGTTGACTACAGATGGCTGGAGAAGACTAGATGACTGGCAAGGTGGTGTTATTGCCCAGGTTGATGACAAGCTACAGATAGAATTCTTACACGCTGACAGAGTTGATGGTGGACTTGTTGACGGTATGGTGTCTGTCAACCACCCAGGTATGAGATGTGATTTTACACACAACCATAAAATACCCACGCTATCGCAGAAATACGAGAAATGGCAAGACAAGACAGCTGGATTTTTGATTAATCACAGAGTTGACGTGCCGGTGTCAGGCATTGCCACACTCAACGGATCTCTAACACCCCCTCAAATGAGGTTGTTGTGCGCTATTCAGGCAGATGCTTGGTGGGATATTGGCAGATACAGAGTGAAATTCACGTTAAAGAAGGGTCGCAAGATAGAGAGATTACGTGAGTTATTAGAGGCCAATGCCATCGACTATAACGCGAACAGAGGCAAGAATGAATTTTCAGACAGGACAACCATAACGATTTTCAAGGGGTGTATACCTGCATGGATGACCGCTGACAAGAAGTTCCTTGGCCCTTGGGTTTTAGACACAACACAAGAAGGTCTTAGAAGTTTTGTAATGGAGTCTAAGTATTGGGATGGATCACCTCATCAAGATGGAGGCTTCAAGTACAGTACTAACTCTGAGTCCAATGCTGTGTGGATGCACACAGCAGCGCATCTGTCAGGTCTGAAAGGAAGGCTACACCAGCCATACAAAGGGATTTATGAGTTACATGTTTCTGAGGCTCACATCAGACCGATTGCACAGATACACAATCGACATGTAAAGTATGTAAGTGGGCCAATCAAAACCTACTGCACAAGCACCAAAACAGGTTACTGGCTGGCTAGAAGCAAAGGTACAATATTTGTAACTGGAAATTCAGGGCGCTTTACCTACTCATCGACGCAAGGTAAAGGCAAGAACATATGCCAGACAGGTATAGCGTTGCACCAATGGGAGCGGGGGCCTAATGCTCGCAATCTGTTGAGAGCACCTCCTGGATACTTGCTGGCTGAATTCGATTTCTCTGGTCAAGAGATGCGATTGATGGCATGTGAATCGGAAGATGAGACCATGCTTGAATTGTTTGAGACTGGTGGTGATGGTCATGCTTACATGGGTGCCAACATTGAAGGCAAAGACTATGAGTGGGTGCGCACCAAAGCAGACACTGATCCGTTGGCTAAGGAAGTCCGAAACATGGGCAAATTCGCTAACCTTTCACTTCAATACCGAATTGGTGTAGAGTCATTAATGTCTCGTGCGCTAACTGGCTACGGACTACAGCTTTGGAGAGCCAAGGCTGACCATATAAAGAAGACGTACCTGCGCACGTATCCTGGTGTTCCTAAATATTGGAAAGAAGCACAGCGCAAGGCGGCAACACAAGGGTACGCTGAGACACGCGGACATAGAAGGATCAAGCTGTGGGATCTTACACGATGGGATCAGCAACAGACTGCTATCAACTTCCCCATTCAAGGGTCTGGAGGATGTATGAAAGCTCTTGCTATCGCAGTAGCTCGCAATTACTTTGACGCTGATCACATATACGCATGGGATTTGCATGACGCACTGTTCACATTCGTCAAGGATGATGGCAAGGCGGAGCAGAAAGTGAGGCACATGAAGAAAGTATTAAGTAATTTACCGTACCAAAAAGCCTGGGGGTGGACACCTGCAATACCACTGCCAGTTGATGCCAAGTTAGGTAAGACTTGGGGAACTTTAAAAGGAGTAGATTGATGAAAGAAGGAACACTTTTCCCGTGGATATGTGGAGTTATAACAGGCGCTCTTGTGCTTAGTTTTATACCGCCAGCATGTGCCAGCGACAACGTCAGATTCACGAACCCTCCGGTGGCCAAAGTGGTTGTACGAAAGGACAGGGACACCAAGAAAGTAAATAAGTTCATCCAGGTAGAAGAACAGGTGTGGGTTCCAGTGGATGGAAAGGGATTTTCAACCAACCAAGAAGGTGTATTTGATTATGACAAGTAAGCCGCCACCAGAGTATGTAGTTCCTGTGATGGAATTGAAGACTAAGGCTCAAAGGGCTGCAGCAAAAGAGTTTTATACAAATACCATACAGCTGGCATATCACACAAAGCGTGAATTGATGGCTGCTATTAAGTCCGGTGATGCTCCAGCAGAAGCGTTTAGGCACATACGAGATATGGAGGAGAGCATAAAAATACTTGAAGCGTATATTAAACAGGAGAAATTGTGAAATTATACCTGCACAACACGACAACCAACAAGCGATCTAGTGCTTACAGTCTTGAGTACCAAGTTCTGTCGTACGACGCAGAGACTCAGAAGGGTGTAGTCACCAACTTACACACACCTGAAAAGAGTCGCGTTAAATTTGAGACGGATCTATCTAAGGAGACCCTTTTGAAGAACAACTGGAAGCTCTCTAAGAAGTCATATGCAGAGATTAAGGCTGAAGCAGATACCTGATATACTGATGATTTACCAAGGAGACAATCATGCCAAGCAGCCCGAATTATGTACGTGACTATAAGCAAGAACGCAAGACACAGATTGAACGTGGAGAGTCCAGTCCCGGTGGTGACAATGCCAAACGCAAGCAAGCAAGACGTGACATGCTTAAGAAAGGTGCAGTCAAGAAGGGGCAGGATGTCGATCACGCCAAACCTTTAAGCAAGGGTGGTGGTAACACACCAAGCAATTTACGAGCACAAGCGCCTAGCAAGAACAGGAGCTTCGCTCGTACCAAAAATGGAGCGATTAAAAAAGGAGGTTAGTGTGGTAACACTGAAGAAGCTTCGGCGTATAGCTAGAAAGTTAAACGACCCTGATTCATGGTCTGACGAGGTAGACGATAGCAGACCAAGATGTATGCACTCAGATTTCCCAGGCAACTCTAAGCAACGCAGGCAGATGCGCAGATGGCATCGTAAAAATAACCCCACATGTAACGACACCCTCATGGATAATCTGAGGCTAGGTCGTGAGTGTATAGGATAGGAGAAATATTATGTCAAAGATGAAGAAATCAAAAACCGTGGTTCGTGGCAGACCTTTAGGTCAGGCAACAAAGAAAGGCCAAGGCAGTATGCGTGAGCAGTTACGTGCTGTGCAGCGGTACAATCGCCGGCACTCAGGCTACACAAACCACAAAGGTGTGGAGGTTAGGCCAAGAGCTGAGCGCATCAAGCGTAACCACATGCAGACTGTCGGTGAAGAGTTGAGTGTGATTGCTTCTATCTATGATCGCGCCAGAGGCTTTGTACCAGTCAGCGAGTACATGAAATGAGACCTAAAGCCTGGAGCTTCTCAGCACTTAACCAGTTCAACACTTGTGCCAGACAGTACTTTGAGATGTCAGTGGCCAAAAATTACCCTTATGTACAAGGCCCAGAAGCCAAGTGGGGTGATCGGGTTCACAAGCCTACTGAGGATCATGTCGGCAACAAGATAGACCTTGCAAAAAGTGACGCACTCACCAAAGTCATGACCGACAGGGTTCTAGGTATTCTTGACGAGCTTACTGATCAGGGCTGTGACCTCGTAGCGGAAGGCAAGTCAAGCCTTAACCGCAAGCTCAAACCATGCGGGTACTTCGATAAAGACACATGGCTTCGAGGTATCCTTGATTTACTAGCCTTCCACCCGGACGGCACAACGGCGACAATTATTGACTGGAAATCGGGAAAGGTTAAGCCTGACGTTAAGCAGCTACAACTGTTTGCCATACTGGTGTTTTACCACTACCCTGCCATTCAGACAGTTCACACCCGGTTCGAGTGGTTGGCATATAACGATAGTACCTCGAAGACTTACCATCGCAAAGACTTAGCCAAGCTTTGGGAAGCCTTTACACCGGATCTTAAACGACTTAGAGAAGCTTTCCTCACCGACAGCTGGCCGGAAAAGAAGTCCGGCTTGTGTCAGAAATACTGTGATGTGACAGCTTGTGAGCATAACGGGAGGAACAGGTGATGCATACAGCAATGGTTAGAAAGGAGCTTTTAAGAGAGCTTGCTGAATTAGGAATCGCGTCGGATATGGACGGAATTATAAGGCTCTACAATTCGAGTAATTACACGGGATCTGTTGCATCTGCATCCAATGATAACCTGCAAGGACTTGTAGCTTCGCTTAGAAAAATAGGTCGGCGAGATATAGCATCAGACCCCGACACCGATTTAAATGTGCCAGCTTCTAGCATGGCTAAAGAAGCTGTTGAGATTATCCACGGTGACCGGGAGAAAACTTATGGCGATCCAGGTGCCAACCTGAGAACCATAGCCACTTATTGGTCAACTCATCTTGGATGTCCAGTAACAACGACGGATGTTTGCATCATGATGAAATTGTTGAAGATGGCGAGGCTGAAAACAACACCTGACCACCATGACAGCTGGGTGGATGACATTGGGTACTCTTTGTTAAACGAACGAGTTCAGGAGAAAGACGATGACACACCATGATCTTAAGATGTGGAGCGGTCACTTCCAACATGTCGTTGACGGTGATATGAGGGCGGATATGCGCCATACACGAGACCGTGATTTTGCGGTTGGTGATTCAGCAACTTTCCACGAGATAGATACTGCAGACGCTAAGACAGGTCGAACCATATCGTGTCGCATAAGTTACGTCGGCAAACATGGTGTATTGCCAGATCACGTCAACCTGTCACTAAAAGACGTAGGGCTGTTGGTGATCAAATGACAGCCGAGGGAAAAGTCAAGAAACGTTTGAAGGATATGCTGGAGCCGTTTGGAAAAAGCCTGTACCAGTACTGGCCTGTAAGCAATGGTATGGGCGCCCCAGCACTTGACGTGATCATCTGTTTCAACGGTCAGTTCTTATCCATAGAACTTAAGGCTGGCAAGAAACAGATGACTGATCGTCAAGTGACCACAGCAGGTAATATCAATGCTGCTGGTGGTACGACTCTTATGATTAACGAGCATGAAGGCTGGCTTGAGCTGCAGTCATGGCTAGGAAAACACGATAAGCAATATGCAGATACATGAACCATCTAAGAGTATCCTCCTGCGGGTACGTGATCCAGGTAAGTATGAGCAATTCCTGCATAACAGACAGAAACCGATAAACATAGGTCAATTCAACCTTGCTGTTAGGCATGGGCTTCAGGAGACCATAATACTCAATAACATGGGTGTTAAGGCTCCTAGCCCAATACTTACTCAGTATGATTGGCCAGGGAAGTATGCGCCTTGGGATCACCAGAAAATTACAGCAGCGCGGTTAACACTACATAGACGCATACATGTGTTAAATGAAGCAGGCACTGCCAAGACAGCAAGCGCGTTATGGGCTGCTGATTACCTAATGAAGATAGGCAAGGTGCGCAAGGTGTTGATCGTTGCCAAGCTATCCACTCTTGAATGTGTGTGGATGGAGGAAGTGTTCAATGTCCTAATGCATCGCAGGGCTGTGCTGGTGTATGGCAGCAGGGAGAAGCGACTTGCAGCACTGAACTCTGACGCGGACTTCTACATCATCAACCATGAGGGTATACAGGTTGTGATCGAGGAGCTTAGAGCTGCTAAAGACCATGACATACTTATATTGGATGAGGCTTCTGATTACCGGAATGCCACCACATCTAAATATAAACTGTTCTACAGCCTGATAAGGAAGCACACTCGTGTGTGGCCTATGACAGCAACACCATGCCCTAACGCACCAACAGACGCATGGGCGCTCGCTAGATTGGTTGATCCGAGTAAGGTCCCTGTGTACTTTGGGCAGTTCAAGTCTAAGACCATGAAGCAGTTGTCTACATACAAATGGGAACCGAAGCCAGGGTCTGAGAAGATGGCGTTCGACGTGCTTCAGCCAGCGGTGTTGTTCAAGAAGAAGGATTGTCTTGATCTGCCACCAGTAGTGAGGACAAAGCGATCATGTGTTCTGTCAAAAGAGCAGTCCAAGCAGTTCACTCGCATGAAGAATGAGGCTGTGCTGGAAGCCAAGAACCACAAGATCACAGCAGTAAACGCAGCAGACAAAGTAAATAAAATGCGCCAGCTCATGTGTGGTGTTATCAAAGACACAGAAACAGGGTTATATCTTCCTGTCGATTACAAGCCAAGGCTTGATCTTCTGCTAGAGTGTATTGCCGAAGCTAATGCCAAAGTTATAGTAGTCGTGCCATTCAAAGGTATCATCGAGCATCTGGCAGATGATATAGGTAAGCATTACTCTTGTGCAGTCCTCAATGGTGATGTGTCGTTTAAGAAGCGCAGGGAAGTGATTAATGAGTTCAAGACACTTACCAACCCTCACGTCCTCGCGTGCCATCCAAAGGTTATGGCACACGGGTTGAATTTAACAGAAGCAGATACATTGATCTTCTACGCACCGATCTACAGCAACGATGAAGCACTTCAGGTTGTGGAGCGGTTCAACAGAGCAGGTCAAACCCGCAAGATGACCATCGTGGAGATGGGCGCACACCCGCTGGAGTGGTCGATCTACAAGATGCTTGAAGGTAAGCAGGAAGGCCAAGCCAATATTTTAGATTTATACGACAGTATCATCACTTGATGTAACTCTGCTATAGTGGTATACTGTCATTTTAGAGGATTTACTTATGATGAGCAAATATAGAAAAGAAACACATGTGCATATGTTCACGGACACCAAACCAAATCAAATGGAGCGTGAGTTTCTTACTATTTCAATCAGACACACCCACACAGGTGAGCATGTTTCACGTGGAAGAACCACCGATATAACCCAAGCCCACACAGGAATGATTCAAGATCGAGAAATACGTGCAGAGATTGATCACATTACAAAGATGATCCCTGTAACTGTGGTTGTTACTAGAATAGTTGTAGCTGATGACAAAGATCTCAACAACCAAACACACACTTAGAGGATTTACTTATGACAACGTTAGACTCAGCAAAACTGATTAGAATTTATGTAAAGATGCGAGATGTCAAGGCAGAGATCACTGCCCGTCACAAGGAAGAGCTGGCTGACATCACCAGCAAGATGGACACCATTGGCACTGAGCTTAAGAAGCAGATCATTGCCACAGGTGGTGACAGCATCAAGTCCAAAGAGTTTGGCACAGCAACAATAACCGAAAGCATTAAAGCTGGTTGCAGTGATTGGGCCGAGTTCACGCAATTTTTAAAGGAGAACGACCATGACCCCCTGATATTTCTCAGCAAAAGCTTAAAGGCAGATGCTATAAAACAGTACATGGAAGATAACGAAGGGGATTTGCCTCCAGGAGTTAACATCTTCAAAGAATCAAAATTATCAATCCGCAAACCAACCAAAACTTAGAGGTAATTATGGAAGACCAAAATGAAACCCTAGATGTAACACAAGCAGGTTCAGAGTATGTGACGGCATCTGGTTCAATAGACTTAAGCAAGCCGATTCCAGAAATGCGCAAAGATCCAGTCATTGAGTTCAAGCGATTTCTTCGATCTGTAGACCTTGAACAGTGGCAGCGTGATAACCCACACTACTGCATCTTCACCACACAGTTCCAACCTTGCAATGAAGAAGGTTATGATGTTGCCATCTACGTCACATGCGGCAACCTGAAAGAATTCAACAAGCACAACAGCTATGTTGAGGGTCTTCTAAAACTGCGCCAAGATGCTTTGATGGCTGCAGCAGAAGCTGACCCTGGTGTGATTACGGAACCACCTGCCACTAAAGGCACTGAAGGCTTGAATATACCTGATCCTGATGCAGACCTTCAGGCACCTGATCCAAAAGAAAACGTGGTGAAGATTAAGGCGCCAAAAGCACCTTTGAAAAACGCCTAAGTAACAATTTTAAGAATCTTAAAGGAGAAGTAGATGTCAACAGAGTTAGCTTTATTCCCCGGCCAAGCTGGTTTACCAGCCCACATTGCAGATGCGTTTAGTGATGATGATACAAACCTCATCGTCCGAGAAGCGGTTCCTGCACTCACATTTAGAGGCGGCAAGTGGCGTCTCAAGAAAGACGGTGAGGAAACAGTTATAACCAAGCCTGATGAAGATGGTGATGCTATACCAGTATCGACAGTGCAGATGATTGTCGTTGGTGTGAATCAAGCTCGGTCACGCATCTACTTTGAAGGTGACTTCGTTGAAGGCGAGAGCCAGGGGCCTACATGCTGGTCGTCAAACGGTGTGGCACCTGACAGCGATGTTGAGTCACCATGCGCCAAGACTTGTGCTTCTTGCCCTTGGTCAGTTAAAGGCTCCAAGATCACCCAGAACGACAAGGAAGTGACCGCATGTGCCACACTCAAGCGATTGGCGGTGGTGCCAGCCGGCCGAATAAGCATGGGTGCTATGTTGCTTAAACTCCCTCAAACATCTGTTTGGGACAAGGATGCTAAGGAGCATGAGGCTAAAGGGTTCTTTGCTTGGGATCAATATGTCGCGTTCCTGAAAGCTCGTGGTGTAAAACATACCGCATCAGTAGTTACCAAGATCAAGTTCGATCCTAACACTGCTTACCCTAAGCTGTTGTTCTCAGCAGCTAAGTTCGTCGATGCAGACAAGATGGAAGACGTCAAGGCGCTGGTCAACTCAACCGGAGTAAAGGACATGGTTAATGGCAATGCTGTTATCCCAACTCCTGCAAGTGGTGGAGATGAGCAGGTTCTACGGCCAGCAAGTAAGGTTGACACTGCCGCAGCTCCTAAGATTGAGAAAACCAGCGAAGTGATAGACACACCTCCAAAACGTACTCGCGCTCCTCGCAAGGCTAAGGTTGAGCAGGTAGAGCTTCCGCTTGAAGATGATGAGGAAGATGACGGCTTTGGTGATGAAGCTCCGACAAAGAAAGCCGTGGTTAAGCAAGAAGTGCCAAAAGCTAAGAAGGAAGCGCCTGCAGGTGATGCCAGCGATCTTGCAGCGCTTGCAGATCAGTGGGCTGATTTCGATGACGAGTAACAAAATCTGAAAATTGTAGTATAGTGTCAAACCCAAGTCACATGTGTTTGTGGCTTGGGTAACTATCTTTCCCCCAGGATTAGCTATGAAAAATTTAGCCGCATCAAGAAAAAATATAAATCGTGTAGTGCTAACAGCAAAAGAACACCCGGACTGCATTGGCCCTAAATTCGGGCTGCTTGTGTACCGCACTAACCTGCCGGTACCTCAAGTAGCTGAAGCATTAGGTGTCACTAAGGCAACCGTGTACCGCTGGTTCTTTGCCACATGCGATGTGTCTGACGAGAACAAGGTGCTTGTTGTGAAGCTTGGGAAAGCTATCACACGAGCGTATAAAGATAACACGCTGCCTGTCTATGGCTCTCTGTCTGATAGAGTAGCAGTGTTGGATTCAATCCTAAAGGGTGTTGATCTAGGTCAGCATAATGATTAGGGATTTCCTAGACAAACTGGTTCCTCAAGGCTTGAGGATCATCCACACCACAAACAAGACGGCTGACAAACACCTTCCGATTGTGTGTGGTAATTCTGGTGAGATGCTGTCAGCAATAAACCGATTTAAGGATGACGGAAAGACTGACATCTACTTCGCGCTTGGGTCTATAAAGCAAGCACGTATAGATGGAAAGCTTAAAGGCACGCGAGCAATACCAAACATCCAAGGCTTGAAGTGCTTCTGGATTGATATTGATTGTGAGGAAGGTAAGGACGGCAAGTACCCTTCTCATGTTGAGGCTGATGAGGCGCTACGCGATTTCATATGTGACTACGACATGCCACAGCCGATGGTTGTATTCTCAGGTAAGGGTCTGCATGTATACTGGCCATTGGTCAAGCCTGTTCTGAAAGAATCATGGAAGCCATTAGCTGAAAGACTCAAGGATGGTCTGCTGGAAATCGGTTTGAAGTTTGACAGTGCTTTAACCGCCAACCCGTCATGTGTGTTGAGAGTACCAGGAACATTCAACATCAAGCGTGGCACAAAGGTTTCTGTGATGTGTGATTGCGATCCGATTGACTTGAAGGTCATGAAGGAAGCCATACTTCGACTGCCTGTTAGTAAGGCAAAGATTCCAGCTACTCAATCAGCATCACTGCCAGGAATCGAAGGTACTTCTGTTGAAGTCGGGTTAGACAGCAACACAGATAGAAAGTTCCCTCCGTGTGAGTTTGATGAGGTGTTGGAGAAATGCGCACAGGTAGACAACCTCTACCAGACTGGAGGCAAGGACGAGCCTCACTGGTACGCAGGTATAGCACTAGCTAGACACATGACAGATCCTGAAGACGCAGCCATTGCCATGTCAGAGGCTCATGCCGACTACTCAAGATCAATAACGTTAAGAAAGCTTTGGCAATCTACTAAAGAGATTACAGGCCCAACAACATGCAAGAGGTTTCAGCAGTGCGGCCCAGCGGGTTTGTGTGAAGGGTGCCCTAAGTTTGGCAAGATATCCACGCCAGCTCAGCTAGGCCAACCAGAGCGAGCAGTGACAGAGTTCAGAAAGCAGCCAACGGTAACAATAACACCTATTGGTGATATTGAAATACCACGTGGTTATTTTCGTACTGACAATGAGTATGGTGCAAGTGTCATGCACGAATCAAAAGATGGCAAGTCATCTCTGGTTCACGTCGGCAATATATTCCCGATTGCCAGGCTGGAAGATACAAGGACTGGCGACAGCCACATTACCTGGACACTCACCGCACCAAGAAAAAACGATTTCAATGTTGTGATTCCTCAAGCAATCATGGCTGACCCAAAAGCTCTTGACACCCTTCTAAATTCAAAAGGTGTCACAGTACATAACATAACAAAATTAAAGGCATTTATGAGTGCATATATTCACCAGCTACAGAAGATAACCAAACCAAAGAAATTAATTGGTCAACTTGGTTGGAATACTACACACACCTCATTCACCTTGGCTCCTGTCGAATACCACAACGACGGCTCTGTTGAGACACATGAAGTGTCTGATGCCTTCCGTGATGCTATGCCAGGCATAGTCCAGAAAGGTACTCTTGAAGGTTGGGTAGAAGGCATGGAGTTCTACAACTCGCCAGGTCATGAGGCTCACCAACTTATGATTTGTGGTGCTTTTGGATCACCGTTGTACCACATGACAGGGCACAAAGGTGCGCTTGTGTTTGCTTCTGGGGAGTCAGGCACAGGCAAGACCACTGTTCTCAAGGCGATGAACTCTGTGTGGGGACACCCGGTTGATTTACTCCTCAACGGTACCAAGAGTGGTATGACTGCCAATGCCCGAACCACAAAGTTTGGTATGTATCGCAACATATCCATGTGCATGGATGAGATAACTAACTGGACAGGCCCACAATTCAGCGCATTGGCATTAGAGATCACCCAAGGTGAAGGCAAGTCCCGAAGCAACCAGAACGGCACACTATCCAAGATACTAGCTGATTGGGCGTTCATAGGCTTCGGATCATCAAACAGCGATGCGTATGACATGATCCAAAGTGCCAAAGGAGCGGCAGGTGCGGAGTCTATGCGTGTGTTCCAGCTGCACATGACTCTTCCAACATCACACACTAAAGATGAAGCAAACAGGTATTCCAACATCACACAAGATCAAAATTACGGACACGCCGGCCATGTGTTCATCCAGTACGTCGTTGAGCATTATGATGAGATCAAAGAGGACATACACAAGATGATCAATTTTTTGACTGCTCGGCTCGGCAGTGAGACGCAGGAGAGGTTTTGGGTTTCTATATTAGCTACATCACTGGTTGCTGGCTCCATTGCCAAGAAGCTTGGTCTCATATCATTTGATGTGCAGAAGTGCGTGCATTGGGGTGGCAAGCAGTTGCAGAGTACACGCACCAGGGTCAAGGATAGTATAAGAACTCCAGAGGTTATCTTGTCAGAATTTTTAGATAAGTACAGTCGAGAGACTCTCAGATTAGATGCCACACCAACCCCTAAAGTGGCAAATTCAAACAAAAGCCTTTGGGAAGAGGGCATGCCTACCGGATCTATATTTGTTAGGGTTGAGGATTACACCACCCACCATTTGGCGTACATCACCAAATCAGTGCTGAAAGATCATTGCAAAGCGGCAGGTGTAAATTTCACTGAGATGGAATCGGTGCTGGTGTCTAATGCTGTAATATTGAACAAGCAAGCCAAGAAAGTTCTAGGTGCTGGCACCACAAAAGCCGGTGGGCAAGTGTGGTGCTGGGAAGTAGATATGACCAAGCTATAACAGCAAGATCACCAGACGACCTATAATTGTCCCAAACTCTAACGCGCTGTTCAGGGTTTGGGTTTTATCACCTTGCTCCATTAATTTGTTAGTAGCTTCGTACGACATAGTAGCTATGGAGTCGTAGTCACGCAGAACACCAAGACTCAATGGTTTATAGCGGTGAGCATTGCGCTCAACCACCCCCTTAAGATTGGTATATTTTACGCTTAGTATCTGATAGTCTTTTTTAAATCGCTCGAACAAGAGCGGGTCAAGCATAACCGCTTCAGGATTACCCGCCCAGGTAGACCTGAACTGCATGTAGAAGTCATACGTGTCTTCAACAATTGCCGCATCAGCCGGTGACAGCTCTACAGAGAGGATAGCATCGAGCACATCGCCTGACATAACAGCTTCATCTACAACGGCAGCACCAGACACCGCTTTACCAACATCCAAACCTGTCGCACATCCCGATAGCATAATTGCCAATGCCATCGCAAGTAGTAGTTTTTTCACAGATCACCTCCTTTATTTTCTTTAACAGCTGAACATGCAGCTCTGTAGTTAGCAGGCCACGTCTCTGGGTGCGGCTTTCCAGGTCTCCAATTACGGAGATAGCACTCCCATGTCACATCCACAAAAGCTCCAATTTTTGGCATTGGTTGTGGATCAGTCCATAGAAGTAATCGTGCGAACACAACAGCCAGTGTGTCGTTGTACACCAACGCCTCGTACGCATGGATGGTTGATATCTCCAGTTCCCGAAGAACCTCATTAGCTAACAACGATGAGCTGTGGTGCTGCAGCACACCGATGACACCGCCACCTTTTTCAAACTGGAAGAACCCGTGAGCAGGGCCTCCAACCTGTCGGCGATGTACGAACCTAGACTCCTGCAAACCAATTGCCAAGAGTAGCGCCTCAGCATCCGAGGAGCGCATCTTTTCAGGTAGGTGCATTAGTCCAGGTCGTATGATGTTGACCAGCGCATAGCTAGGAGTCATTACCATTTTCTCCAAAAAGCTATGTTTAAACCTTTCAACATTATCTTGGCTACCCATGTCGGGCATAACTGCTCATACGTCAGCATGGACTCATCCATCTTACGCTTCTCAAGGTAGCCTTGGCATAAGTTTGGGTACGCATCGAATACGCTGCGCTTGGTGCAGACCAAGGCATCGTAGAAGATTAAGTCGCACTCATCCTTTGTGAACTTGCGGCCAAGCACTTTACCTTCTAATTCATACAAAGGGTCGTGTAGCATGGCGGCAGGTCTGGAAGGCCCGTTGATTGAGAACAATCTACGGAATAGCCAAGGTACTGATGCTAGGTTGTTTACAGCACCAGCTTCAATTATTATATTGACTCCGAATCTTCCTGAGTAAAACACCAATCGTTCGGTTGTTATCCAATGGCCTTTACCATCCGGTATAGGCCACATGGATGGGATCTCTAAAAAATAACTTGTATTCACAGGCATAACCATACTTTTCTCCTTAAGTTTTTGGGTTTCTACAAGGCATTGCGTCCATCTTATCAGCTATAACATCCAACCGCTTAAATATGCCTTCCTCCAAGCGCTCATGTGATTGCCTGGTCACATATTGTCCAGCTACTAAAATTTCTAGCGACTGAACTTTATCTGCTAAACCCTTGTCAGCTTCAACAAGGTTTTCGCATGTGTGTTGTGTCTGCCTAACTGCAGCCGTTAAATTTTTCAAAATTATACCTCCCAGACCCCCGACAACCAGCAGCACTACATTGAATGCCCATTGCAAGGTGCTTACTTGTGAGTTAATAAAGTTTAACTGAGTTTCATCCATCCCCGTACCTCCTATGCCTCTATTGTCAGACGAATCTCTTCATCTTCTTCTATTGTTGTATGTACCCGTTGTGCTGATACATGACCTATGTAAATGATGTTTGATAAGTCAGCATCAAATACACGAGACTTTCCGACAACAGCAGAGAAACCTGCTGCGCTCCCTACAACGTCAGCCAGAGACGAACCTATACCTGTGACCAACGCTACACCATGCATGTGCGCTTCCGAGGCAGCATTCGACTTGCCTACTCCAGTAGCGGTTCCCACACCTGTTGATGTTCCTGTGGCTGGCAGTAATGCCAACCCGAATCCTGTGACGCTCGACAATCCTGATGACGAACCTACTGCTGGCAGTATGGCTGATCCTGTGGCTGCGGCTGTGCTTGTACCTGTGGACACTGCAACCACATCGGTTATAGCTGACCCTGTGGCTACGGTTGTGCTTGTACCTTCTGCATGGCCTGTGATTGCTGAGGTTGATGAGCCTATAGCTGTTGAGGTAGCTGACCCTGATGACTCGGCGATTGATACCCATATACTATCAGCCACTCCAGCGATCACCGAGGAGCCTGAACAGCTACCAACGGAGTCAGTCGTGACCGTACTCACAGCTATTGAGGTGGTTGATCCTGATGACGTAGCTACACCACTGGAAATCGAACTTCCTACACCTATTACTGTTGAGGTTCCTGCAGATTCCGCTACCAGAGAGGCTACTGCCACCCCCACAGTGGTTGCTGACCCTGACGACGTAGCTACCACAGCCACAGTAGATGACCCTGTACCTGATGTGGATGCAGACCCTACTGCACTGCCAAGGCTGGCGGTTATGGTCTCTCCAACAGCGACAACGGTGCTGGTTCCTAGAGATGATCCGACACTTGAAGTATTTCCAAAACCTACACCAGATACAGTGGCAGTTCCTGCTGCTGTGGCAGTGCTTCCTGGCTCATGAAAGCCTGTTACTGTGCTCGTACCAGACGCCTCACCAACAGCTGCAACCAACACCTCTGACACTGCTGTAACTGTGCTTGTGCTCGATGCCGATCCTGATGACTCTGCGGTTGACGCACCTACTGCAAGTGCCGCACCAGTACCGGATGACGAACCATCTGATAGTGTGGCAGCGTTACCCACACCAAGTACCTCCGATGATCCAGAAGCCTGACCAAACGGGTTTACATAGATGACCTCTACATACTGGTGAGTGATGCGAACAGCGGCAGAACTACTACCTGAAGTAACAACCTCGGCGTACTGTTGCGTTACTCTGGCAGCGGTAGAACTACTACCTGAAGTAACAACCTCGGCGTACTGGTGAGTGATCCGAACAGCATCTACCATAATTTACTGATCTCGTAAGCTTCAATAAAGCCTTTTAGACCACCTCCACGCCAAACTCTGCGGCGTCTATCTTGGTCTTAGTCCATGCAACACTGCCATCTGGGTCTAGTGCAACAAACTCTGTGTACTGTGAATAAACACCAAGCGCAGAAAGCTGAAATGCAGTCCCACAAACTTCTGTAACATTCGATCTCGTTCTCGCCTTGAATGAGATAGCGCCTGCGGCGTTGTTGGTTCCTCTAGTACGCAAGACCACACCTTCAACAATAGCTGGTGTGGATGTCATGGCTGAGTAAGTGTACAAATCTTTGTCGGTTGACGTACCACTCTCAACATACGTGGTGTCATCGTCAGCTCCAACTTCATCAACCCTACCTGCATTTGTGGTTCCTGCACCTGTAGCCGTGAAGTTATTCGTGGTGCCATCTCCATCCGGGATTATAGTCTCTATCCGGTGAACCCCAAGTTGCGTAGAGGTGTTCATTGAAGAGCCTTCTTCGTCCCAAACCAGGAGATCGTCCCACTCGAAATTTGCAGCCCAGGCCGAGTGCAGGATTATATGATCATAACCGATGCCTGTGATAGTTCCAGAGGTAAACGTATCCCCTGAGAAATCAATCTCAAGCACACCATCAACCCACATCTTGGCTACACCAAATGTGTTATCAGCTACAAATTTTAGCTCTATGTGGTGCCATATGTTGTCAGATACCAAACTACTTGTACCTGCAATGAGGCTCAAAGATGAGCCTTCCGACATGTTGGCTGCATGCATGCCAAACTGCAGCACACCGGAGTTGGTTAGATACACACCACCGCCATCACTACCATCATCAGTGCTACGAAACACCACGCACAGTCGAGAGGTTATTGGTGTCAGAGGTATTTTCAAGAAGAACGCCATGTGGAATGGGTTGGTAGTACCTCCGATAGGGCTGGCTGGTGACGCGGAGTACTGAACTTTATTTGTATCAAGCACACCAGCAAGCACCATAGAATTAGTGCCAGCTCCATATTTACCCCCATCAGTTACAATAGATGAGCCAGCATCCGCAACGTCCCATATATCAGCCAAGGCCCCGTGACCATCAAACCCATCTGAGAATAAATATGCCATAATCAATAACCCTTAAAAAGAAACTCTGATTTTCTCAGCTTCAACTATTGATTTGTAGTCTGTAACTACAACCGGCTGAGTCAAGTGTACAAGTTCAACACGCCCAGCGTTAGCAAACCCGGATGCCGATATCCCTGTAACCATAGACACACCTGCAGAAGACCCTAATGCCGCAGCATTGATCGCCCCCACAGCTAGTGTTATGGCTGAGCCTGATATGACCCCTACACTATCAAAAATCGCACTGCCTACGCCAGATACTGTACTTGTGCCAGATGACGATCCTATCGCATCGAAACCTCCAAAGCCAACACCTAAAACCGTTGATGTGCCAGAGGCTGTCGCATCGCTGGAAACTAGCGATTCCCCAACACCGGACATAGCCCCAAGTCCTGCACTAGACCCATCACTAGCAGACGTTGAAGCTCCTATGGCGGAGGCAGTGCTTGTACCTGTTGACGCACCTGTCGACCCTGATCCTGCGGAAGTGGCAGAGGTGGTGCTTGTCCCAGAGGAAGTTGCGACACTGTTTATTATTGCTTCACCGGTAGCTGCGGCAGTGCTTGTCCCAGCGGAAGTTGCGACACTGTTTATTATTGCTTCACCAGTGGCGGTGGCAGTGCTCGTCCCTGATGACGCGCCGACCGACCCTGGAATTGCAGCGGTGGCTGCGGTAGTGCTTGTACCAGCGGAAGTTGCGACACTGTTTATTATTGCTTCACCAGTAGCTGCGGTAG
>Ga0070748_1000046_pt1 | contig 61078 bp, 70 predicted proteins | sample VirMetDEL_Nov_12_FD_77015 | JGI IMG/M metagenome (GOLD analysis project Ga0070748, IMG submission 77015) | Aqueous microbial communities from the Delaware River and Bay under freshwater to marine salinity gradient to study organic matter... | ecosystem: Environmental > Aquatic > Marine > Coastal... | reverse complement strand
TAAACAGTATGTAAATGTTAAGCAAAGAAAAATCAATTCTCTTTACATAAACGATTACCACGATGGTCATCAAAAGATTATTGATGAGATGAAACCATATACTATTTCTTACTCACAAAAAGAAGCAGGGTTTAAGGTACAAACCAAAGAACATATATTACAGGTAGAACTTGAACCTCTTACTTATAAGATTGCATCTAACTTAAAAAGAGATAGAGTTGTTGAAGGTAAAGATGAAGTTATACTTGGGGATACACCTGTAAAACTTATGATGAAGTTACATCAATTGTATTCCGGTACTATAAAATTTGAATCAGGAAACTCTACCGTTTTAGATTTATCTAAAGCTAATTTTATTAAAGAAAAATTTAAAGAAAAAAAGATTGGAATATTCTATAAGTTTAAAGAAGAATTAAATGCTTTAATTAAAGTATTTGGAAAAGATAATTTAACCACAGAACTAAAAGAATTTAATGACACAAGTAAGTCTATAGCCTTACAAATTGTATCAGGTCGTGAGGGTATATCCTTACGAAAAGCAGATGCACTTGTGTATTATAATATAGATTTTTCTGCCACATCTTATTGGCAAAGCCGAGATAGAATGACAACTAAAGATAGATTAAAATCAGACGTTTATTGGATATTCTCTAAGGGTGGAATAGAAAAGGATATATATAAAGCCGTATCAAAGAAGAAGGACTTCACGGTTAATCATTTTAAAAAAATACTATGAGTAAAACATTTGAAACTGAAGAAGACCTAAAGAGAGAACACTTAGCTATTGCTTTGTTCTGCAAAAAGTTTCTTGCAAAATGGGAGAAGCTAGAAAAATATGATATAGATTATAAGATAACAAGAGGTGATAGAGTTTGCTATGTTGAAGTAAAAGGGAGAAACAGAACTGTGTTAGATGCATATCCACTTCCACTTGCTGCTAGAAAAATGGTGAAGCTTGTAGACAAAGGTGAACAATCAATTGTAATATGGGATTGTTATGATGGATTAATTTATGGCAATACAAAGAACCTTATTGCAAAAGCTACTATCGGTGGGAGAAAACCAAGACCGGGTTCTGCTAATGATAAAGAGTTAATGTTATACTATTATGAGCAGGATGAGTTGTATACCATAAAGAAAGATTAATTATATTTGCCTTATGAGGTTCGTTAAGTTTTTACTTATTTGGATTAGTCAAAATTTAGCTATACCTTTTTGGGTGGTAGGACATATTCATTTGTCCATACATAACTTTCACGACCTATATGAAGTTATATGTTCAGTAGGTTTAAATATAGTAGTGGCAGTTGGATTTATTTTAGATTACTTAAATGACAGAACAACAGATACAGACAAAAAGAATTAAAGAACTAGAGTCTGAGGGTTATTATGTAATCAAGTTAATAAAAACAAACAAGAATGGTATACCCGACATTATAGCTATACCACCTAATTCTAATGTAATCTTTAGTGAAGTAAAAACACCAAAGGGTAAGGTGTCAAAGCTTCAGGAATATAGATTAAAAGAATTAGATGACTATGGATTTAGAACTGAAGTATACAGAGGATAAGTTTCAATACGAAATTGATGAATACTTTTTCTCACAATTAGATGTGTTCACTTTAGATGAAGCATCAATGATGGTTGGTCAAGTACTAGCTATCATAACAGAGTTACCTGACAAGAAGGGGTGGAGTCAGGAAGTTGCAGGTGTATTAAAGTCATACACTCACAACAAAGAGCCTTTGTTTTTTAAGGTTGAATACTTAAAAGAAGAAGGACATATCCCCATACTAGTAGATATAAATGAAATAGAAGTAGACGAATACCTAGACTTTATAATAGATAATAAATCAATCAAATCATATGTTAATGAGCAAAGAATTAAAGACCTTATATGTGAAAGAGGAGCACTTCTCTCACCTAAACGAGATAGTTAAAATAATCACAGGTGTAGAGGTCCGGAAGAACAGGAGCCGAATACAACACATTGTAGATTCCAAGATGATATTTTCAAATATCTTACACGAAAGAGGATATGGATGTAGCATCATAGCAAGATACCTTGTTATGAATCACGCAACAGTACTACATTACTTCAAAAGATTTCCTTGGTACTTACAAACTGATGCTATCCTTCGTAACAAGTATGAAAGAATTAAATCAGAGTTCAATAAAGAGTATGACCCCGTTTATTATTTGTCAGAAAATGAACTAAAAAAAGAAGTTTTTTCTTTGAGATTTGAAAATAAAGAATTATCTTCGGAATTAAAGAAGGTTAAGAGTCGAGTAAAAGAACTAACCTCAATCGAAGAAAGATTCTCAGACATATTTAAAATGGTTAAAGAAAGAACCAAGGATGGGAAAGAGCAGGAGGTATTAAAAAAATTAAATGCTATATACAATGGTATATAATCAAGAAGAGGTAGATAAAATAATAGGATACAAATCTTTATCTGTAAGAAATAAAACAGATAGGTTATTAAAGATGGACTGTTCAATGTATGCTCACCTTGGAACCGACTCTAGTAAAAAAGATAGAGATGAAGTTAAGAAGGCTTCAAGAAAAATTTATACTGCAATCAAATCAATAAATCATAATATGGGAACCTTGTTTCTACAATGTATGGACAAGGAGATAACAAGAGAATAAACTAAATGCCACAAGAGCCGTCAGCCTACGACAAAGAACGTATTGCTCACATCAATTTTTTGATGGACAATATTCACGGCTCTACTTCCGAAATTTACGAAGCATTAGTAGACAGAGATTTCGCTACTTTAAAAATTGAAATTAAACAATTGATGTCATCCCTTAAAGACATTCTAGAATCAACAGAGGATGATATATGAGTACAGTCAGTTTGCTAGTGAGCAACAGTTATTTGACTTCATTAAAAAATATTTTATAAAAGACTTATTACCTACAAAACAATCAGCAGCACGTTATGACTGCTATTCTCAAAACTATAAAATGGATGTTGAGTTAAAGTGTAGGAGAAAACATTATGATGAGTTGATTATAGAGAAGGGAAAGTATGATGCGTTAATGGATAGGTGTGAGTTGTTTGGAACAACACCTGTATATATAAACTCCACACCTGAAGGTGTTTGGGGTTTTTATTTGGAAAGACATAATATGATATGGGAGTTTAAGGACTTACCTAAACAAACAGATTTCTCAGATAGAAAAACCATATCAAAAGAAATAGGCTACCTAAAAGTATCAGAAGGTGTAGACCTAGTCCTTCTTCTTTCGTCTTCTTCTTCGACCTTTTGATAGCTTTGATTTTTTAAATCCATCAGTAGCATAGTATAGTTTTACCTGTTTGTCAGTAAAGACTTTACCACTTGGACTTACGTTTTTATTTGGACCTACTTTCTTGAATGGCATAATATATTTTTTTAATCAAACCCTCCTTCAAAACCTTTACTGTCAAAGGAGTTGTTTTTAAAACCTGCATTGTTAAATCCACCTGATGAATTAAAACCTGCAGCTTTCTTTTTATCTTCCCTAGCTTTCTTTTCTTTTTCTTTCTGAATCTTTTTATAGAAATCATCCATAGTTTGTTCAGATTTTCCTGAACCTTTTTTCTTAGGACCTTCTATTTGATAGTTAGAATAATTTAGTAATCTCATAATCATTTTTCCTAAGTCTACTTCATCACCCATCTTTGAATAGTTATCAAAAAACTTTGCTATAGTTGGCATTGGTAATCCTGTTAGGGTGGCTAGTTCTAGGTAAGCATCTCTATATGCTTTTGCTTTCTTCTCCTCATCCTTAAACTTACCTGCTCTCATAAAGTCCTTAGCAATACCATTGGCAATTTGTATAATACCAACTGTCTTTGCTTGACTACCTGCCCAAGGCTTATCTTGGAATGCATCGGCTGCAGTTTGTACAACCTCACCAATTATAAATAAAGCATTGAGGTTACCAATAATTCCTGCTCTGTACAAATCTTCATCGTCATCATCTCTCCAACCTCTTAGTATTCCCGGTAATCCCATTGCTACATATTGGAATAGTGTAGGCATAAAAACGTGGTACATTATAAATGTTCTAATATTCTCCCCAAAGGTTCCTTTATAAGCCTGACCTGACATTGCTCGGTACAAGTTTCTTACGGCTATTATTTCTTTTCTTAAATACTGCTTAGGTGTAGTTAAGAACATATTCATTGCTCTTGTTATTGGGTCACCTGTTTGTAGGTAATCCTTATCCTGTAAGTCACCTGACTGCTGAGTTCTTTTTGTATCTCTCTCAAACTTTCTAATAGCTATATCAATAGCCTCTTGCTCAGTCTTACCCTGCTTCAATGCTTGTGCTTTGTAATAAGAGTAGTTGGGTAAACCACCTAGCATAATTGCACCTCTATCACCAAGCTTTGTAGTATACATTGCAAAGTTTACCAACCAATCTTTTGTAGGTCTAGGAACAAACTCTTTCATCTTAGCATCAGTATAAGTTTCGATTGCTCTCATAATGCTTTGATTGTTTCTGTCTTTCATATAAACAGAATTTTCCGTAACCTCTTTCCAAACTTTTAGTTGTTGTGTTTTATTCTTCGCTGCATATAACAACCAATTCTTGATTCCAATATCATTAGCATATGTAAATGTAGATGTTAACTGCTTGATTGTAATTACAGGACTCAATGCAAGTCTAGATAGGATGAATACGTTATTCATTCCATTAATAATTTTTGCTCTGATACCTGACTGCTGACCCTGAGAAGCTACCTTCTGAATCATATCTTTTACAAAGGTATATATCTCAGAACCGTGTATATCTGTTATAGCACCTTTAACATACCTGTTAGTAAAGAACTTATCCATATCCCTTATGGTTTCTCCATAAGCTGCGAAGTATTCCATATCATTGATGTATGTGTTTAATACATCCATCATATTCATAGCCTGAATAGGAAGATTACTATTTTGTCTAACCTTTGTAGCACCTGCACCTACTGCAGTCTTATACATATTACCCTGACCAAGTAAATTTATTACTTCAATCTCACTTTCAGGAACACCATCTCTATATATAGTTCCTGCATAATACTTGTTCCAAGGAAGGTCAGTTCTATATAATTTCTTATACGTTTTATTATACTCCTCATATAGAGCAGGATATAATACTTCAACTTGCCAATCAGCAACCTCTTTTACTTTAGGGTCTAGCTTTGTTTCAAGTTCTTTCATTACTCTTGCAGCATTAGCTTCATTAGCTTTTTGCTTACGTTTCTTTTCTGCAGCAGTATCATCTTTATTGATTACCTCAACACCCCACATTTCGGGATTAGCAAATGATGACCTGTTAGCAGGGTCCTTATACATATTATAGAGGTATGCAATTTGGTCTTGACTAATTGGTTCAAGCATAATACCATCGTGTAACTCAATACCTAAATCTTGTTGCATTCTATTATCTCTAGAAACTTTCTTCCATTTCTTTCCATATGTTTCATATAGATACCCTGCAATGATAGATTCAACCTCCATCATTCTCATCTTAAATCTTCTAGAGGATTCATCTACTCTTTCGGTAAACATTTCATTTAGTCTACCACCAAACATTTCACCCGGAAGTTTATCTAATCTATCCATTAGACCATCCATAGCTTCAGCACTACCAAAAGTATAATTACCAAGCTTAGTAAACATATTAGAGAAGAATCTTCTTACTACATTTTGTGTAGCCTTCTTTCTTTTTTCATCTGCCTTCCTTTGTTTCTTTCTATTGTTAAGATTTGTCTTAGCATCAGGGTCAGACATATCAACTCTATCTCCTGTGATAGCTTCATAACCTTTCTCAAACTGTTCGTTATAATATTGATGTTGTCTTAAAAGTTCTTCTTGAAGCAATGACCTACCAAATGTAATCATCTCTTCAAGTGTTGAATAGATACCATCTAACTCTGTAACCTTATTTGGATTAGAGTTCTCCATTAACATTGCATTGTTATACTGCATAGCTAATTGAAGGTCAACCATTTCTTCTCTTTGTTCTACAGTCTGCTGAGTTTCTTGAGCCAACTCATTAAACCTTTCTAGAAGTTTCATATTCACCTCACCTATTTGCTCGGCAGTAGCCTTTGGTCCAACAAGGTTTGACTTTATTTTATCTATTCTTTTTCTAACCTCATCAACAATCTTCTTTGGTTTTAATCTATTGTTTTCAACTGCTTGATACTTACCATTAAGAACACCATCAATTTTTTTCTGAAGTGATTTAATGTTTGTTTCAATAACGAAGTCTGTTACTTCCTGAAGAATGTTTTCAATATTCTTTTCAGTAGCTTTATTTACTTTATCAATTAACTTTATTACATCACCTTTACGATATAATTCTTTAGGTAAAGATTTACGAATGAAGTTTCTTACTTCAGTCTTTATCTTCTGTAAGTCTTTTGCACCCTTTCTTCTTTGACGTAAGAATAATCTAGCTTGAGCAATCTTTGTACCTAAATTTTGTGATGGTCTAATACCAATACTGCTTTGTAAATCACTAAGCATCTGTGCTTGTTGTGTAGATATACCTTTTGTTTTAGCATCAGCTTCAGCTATGTATTCTTTCTGCTGCTCTAAGAACTCAATGGTCTTATCAAGTATCTGTTGTTCAGATAGTTTATTTTTTCTTTTGTTGTTACTCTTCTGAAGTTTCTTTCTGTAAGCATCTACCTTTTGATACAATGCCAACCCTACTTGAGCACCACCCTTGACGTTACCAAAACTCTTTGGCATTTGGTCAAACAAGTCTACATCTAAAGCCATCAATTGGTTTACAAGTTTTGCAGGAAACTTCTTAACTCTAACTAAGAAGTCTTTAATCACATCATCTCTAAAGTTATTTCTTCTAGCCTCTAAGATGTATGACTCAATATCTTTTTGTTGTCTGCCTTTATTCTTGTAAGGATTAATTTTATAACCTCTTGAATTTGTCAAGTAGTATGAACCACCTCTACCGTATTGGTCAACTCTAGATTGCTTTACACCAATACCCGGTGGTAAATCTTTTTTCAATCTATAGAGGTCAACTTGTTTTGGTAAGAAGCCATAGATATTCATACCATAGTATTGAGCAATTTGCTCAACCGACTTTTGTTGTCTACCCCTTGGTTTAGATTGTGTGTCATCTATTTTCTCAACGATAATACCTCTGTTACCAAAAGTATTTTTCTTGTATACATTTACTTTATCGCCAAGTAAATCTTGTACATACTCCACAAGTTCATTACCATCAAAACCTTTTTGGTACACATCCACTACCTCTCCACCTTTTTTTCTTTTGATGATATAGCTTTTATCTTCAGGACCCTTTTCAAAGTTCTTAGCATTTGCTATATCACCTTTGAATCCTCGTGAACTAATTACTGCAACACCACCCGGCTTTAGGTTTTCATATATATCTTCTACAATAAAATCTCGTACATCTTTTGGCACAACATTGAGTACATTTAATGATACAATAGCATCGTATTGTTTATTAATGTCACTAGCCTTTGTATAGGTAACAGGTGTTTTACCCTTCCATCTTTCAGGGTTTAGTTCATATGAATCAACCTCAGTTCCTAATACCTGTGACATTGCATCAGTACCAAGACCAAGACCTGCACCATAATCTAATACTTCACCTTCAATCTCAAGGTCATTAACTATGTTTGCAGCCTTAACATAACTACCTGTAGTTGTAGCTACCTGCGTAGTTCCTGAAGACTTAGATAATGCCTTGTCTATTTTTTGTTGTCTTTGTTTTCTTGATGTAACTTTTTTAACTCCTGAACCATAAGGTGCTACCTTTTGACTAGTAGTAGTTCTAGGTCTACCCTCCATTGAATCCCTCATTTCTTTAGGCATCAATTCAAATGCATCAATCTTAGTATCAGGGATACCAACTACATCACCTAAAATATTATTGCTATAGGTTGAATGGTTAGAACCTTCCTGTACTCCTGTTGGTTTTAAGACCAACATAATATCGTTCTGTTTAAAATCATTCTCTTTATAGAAACCATCTCTCATAGAGTTGGGGTCTATAAATCCATCTAAACTTTTAACTAGCTTATGATATTCTGTATTTGTAGTTTTTTCTTGAGCAATATGTGCAATCAAAAAGTTTTTTCTAACTGAACCATCAGCCTCTTTTATGGATTCCCAACTATCATATTCTGTAAGTACATCCTTAACTCCCTTTACAGGCTTAGTTTTTAATGCTTTCTTTTTAAAGGTGGCATAGTCCCCTAGTTTATTTGTATATGCATCATATACTTTTTTATTAAATAAGTGACTCTTTGTAGGTGAACCACTAATAATAAATATATAATCAGAGTTCTTTATATTCTTTTCTAGTTTAGCCACAGGAAAGCTACTTGCCCAAGCAACACCTTCTTGTTGTAAAGCATAACTTGGTCCTGCATCAATATCCATCTCGGCATCTAAACCTAGTTGGTCTGCCACCCAAAACCAAACCTTTTGGTCGTTCTCAGCTATCTCGTCTATCAATGCATCAATGTCAATTTTATTTGCAGAAGTGATTAATGATAGTGGATATGAATCTTTAAAGTTTAACTTCTGTTGTTTTCCTTTTGGTTTAACAATAGTAGTTGGGTTACCTACAGGGTTTGTTCCATTATCTAGTTCCTCTAATGTAGCAATGTCAGACTCTTCAATAACCTCACCCTTTCTAGTTTTTCTTGATATAACATTTAATAAGTCAATAACATCAGCATCTTTTGCACCAAAGTCATTCCCTATCTCAATACCAAATTTTCTTGCAATACTTTTTAAGAACTCTACAATTACATTCTTAGATGGTTTATCAAGTTGTCTGTATTCAGATGAAAGTATACCAACTAACTCAGCTAGTCTTTCTTCATTTTGGAACTCACCTTCATACCCTTGAGCAAATGCTTCAATTCTTTTTCCAAGTGCACTATCTTTTGGTACAACTTTTTGTACAGATAATACCATCTGTTCTGCTGCCCTTGCAATGGCAGGGTCAGTCTTAACCTTTTCCATTAAGACTGCGTGGAATATTTCGTGTGGTACTGTAGTTTTTGTAGCCTTGGATAGGTTGATATGAATAGTGGTATTATCAGGGTTATACTCTGCTCTACCATCACCAAGCTTTGCATATTTTAAATATTGCTCGTTAGTTTCGTGCATAACAATTCTAACATTAGGCAATACTTTTGATATAGCTTTTGCTCCAAGGTCAGCTATTTTAATTACACTACTTCTAAATGGATTAGTATTTTTAGAACCATCCTCACTTCTATTCAATGCAATGTTTTGTCCTTTAACCTCAGAACTATCTTCTGTTTCATTAAAGAATGAATCAATGTCGCTTTGCTCTTCCACAGTTACATTGCCCGGCTTGTTAACAGATTGATTGTCAACTACCTCACCATCTTGGAACTCATTAATTTTTTGTTCAGAAGTTTTATCTTGTTGTTGTTGCGTAGCAACTTCACCAACTAAAGATGATAACCTATCATTAACTTTGTTTAATAACTCTTGCTTTGGTTTAGACAGTACATTGTCTTGAGTTTTAATTTCTGATTCAAGAGATTCTTTTTGAAAGATTAGTTGTAAAGCTTCTTTTCTTTGGTTAGTATTATATTCACTAGGTATTCTTGGTAGTATACCTTGTAATCTTTTTACTAAAGCTAATTCTTCTTGTGCTTCCCTTTTTGTTTTAGGGTCATTTGAATCAGCTATTTTTTGTTTGAGTTTGGTAACATACATCTTAGTGTAGTTCTCGTCTTTTGACATAGACTCAAACATTTCATATATCCTGTTGTCAAGCTTTTGTGCTTGTAATCCTGATACTGCATTGGCAACTGCACCCGGTGTACCTAATATGAAACCACCTACTGCCTCTTGCATACCTGCTCTGTTTACTTGAGCAATCCAATCCTGCCAAGTTTCAGGAGTTTGGAACATCTCCTTACCTTTGACATCATTGTAAATATCTTTTATAGTTATCTCTGCTGCTTCTTGTAATGCACCTGTTTCATATTCTGCCAAACCACCTGCACCAACAGTAAGCAATCCTCTTGCCATCATTGATTCTACATCTTGTCTGATAAATTCACCAAATGATTTTGCAGTTGTATTTTTTGTAGACTTTCTTAATGCTCTACTAACTACGCTATTTAATAAACCCTTTTGACCAATTACGTTTCTAAAACCAATTGCTTCTAGAGTACCTACTGCTACACCAATAGGAACGGCAACCATAGACTTTTCACTTTCAGTTACGTTATCGAAAGCTGCATTCTCTTCCATCTCCTCATAAACGTGGTCTGTAACTTGTGCATACATCTGTGCAGTACGTTGTGCCCATCCTGCAGGACTAGAGCCACCTATCATAGCAGGTAGTGATTCTGTTAATCCAAGTAATGCACCACCCCAAAATGATTCTTTTGCAGTATCACTCCATTGCTTAGTGGTATTGTCGCTACCTAATACTTCTCTCATCCCTCTACGACCTGCATCTAACATTCCTAATGTTACATCAGTTCCTTGAGCAGTTGCAGAGAATGGGTTTCTATATCTACCTTCTACTGCTTGGTCATAAGATTCAAATTCTTTGATTCCCTTACGAGCCAAGTCCATAACCTTTGCGTTTGCTTTATCAAACTCAGTTTCTTCAACTATAGGTATATTAAAAGCACTCGAACCTATTCTAGTAGCCATTGCTCCTTGTAGAATTTTTTCTCCAAGAAACTTCATATCGTTAGAATCACCACCAAGTTCTTCTATCAATTGTTCTTTACTTAGGTCATACACACTTGGTAAAGTTTCTAGTGGTATCATTTTAGGTGTTCCTAACTCAGGGTCTAACACCTCTATCATACCATCTTTTACCCTACCTTCAGGATAAGTTTCTCTAAACTTACCCTCTTCAAATGAACCATTTTCTAATGCAACTCTAGCTATCTCTTCTTTATAATTCTTTTCACCCATACCTCTATTAGGTGCAAAGTAAGTAGCAGCATCAGTCATAGTATTCATTGCCGTAGTTCCAAATCTAGCAGCACCATCTAACAATGCATTAACAAATGCACCACCCGGTGCACCTTGTTCAGAAGCCATCTCATAATACTCACCTGCCATTTGGTCAAGCTTCTGTCCCTTTCTTTCAAAGTCTTTGTTTTGTTTTTTTAAATCTTCTAAAACTTTATTAGAAGCTTCTTTCGCTGAAACCCATTTGTCAAAGTTGGCTTTTAAAACAGGGTCAGCATTCAACTGTGCCTTAGTTACATTAGCAAAGTTTTTTTTGTATAGAAGGTCTAGTTTGTTTTTGTATAAAGCATACTGTTTTAAATTTGACTCAAACTCTTTTGATTCTTGATTAAAAGCTTTTACTGTATTAATAATCTGCTTTTCATTATCTATCTTCCTTTTGTTTTCAATGATAGCAGTAGATTCGTCTATGATGACTTGGTTCTCTGCTTTATTTTCTCTTAGGAATTTTTGCAAAGCTTCAGCCTCACCTTTCTCTCCCCAAAAAGGGTCAAGGTTGGTATAGTGTTCGTTGCCATTTGCAGCCTTAACTTTCATACCATCACCTATCCCTGTTTCAGCAAAGGTGAATCCGTAATCATTAAATTGGTAGTTAAGTTTTGGAACTACATACTCTTCCTCATAATCTATAAGGTCTTTGTTAACACCTGCCATTGACTCTTCAAAAAAGTCAGCAGGTTGCTCGTCTAAAAGAGTACCATCATAAGGATTTTTTTCAACTATCGGAGTACCATCTTCCGATAAAGAGTCTGATTCGGGAGAAGGAGCAAAGGATTCCGGAGTATTCGGAAGTGCGAACTCTTCGGATACCAAACTTTCGGGTTCGTCTTTTTTTTTTACTTGCTCTACTGCTTCATCAACCAACGTATCTCCACCTACGGCTCCACCAAAACCAACGAGAGTTTTGAATTGTTCCACATCTTTTGAGTAGCCATCACTTTGAGCAAGACCATACATAGTAGTTAATGCCTTCTCATCTTCACTTAAAAGCTTTTTAAAATCATCAAATGTTTTACTATAGCCATCACCTTGTGCAAGTACATATAGTTGTTGTAATGCTTTTTCGTTCATCCTTAGTTCTAATTAATATTCTGACATTCCACCACCACCTGTATTAGCTTTCCCTGATGCTTCAAAATTCTTAGCTGCATCTTCAGTTCCGTTGGATATAATCCAATCTCTCAATACTTGTGCATCAGCGTAGTCACTATTTGCATCATAGTTAGTATAGAAATTTTGCGTTGCTCCATTAGGTGCAGTAATTGTTACTTTGTTATATCCACTATTTGGAATTGTAACAGTAAATCCAAGTGCACCAAAGTCTGCTGAGAAGTCTGCAGCAAATTGGTCATCAGTCTTATTTGTTATATAATTACCTACAACTTTTTTACCTACATAAGTATTGGCTTTTTCCTGAGGAGTAAGTTTCTTATCAAGTTGTACTCCTGTTCCTGTTGGGTCAGTATAATTCCAATCATCACCCATATTGCTATATCCACCTGCTGCATCCTCAATATCTCTAGGGTCAGTCACACCGTGAATTGCTACACCTGCTAATGCCCAATCTTCTTGAGTAGGTTCAGTCCCTTTCTTAGCTATGAATATACCATTGTCCCCTGTTTTGTTTTTTCTATCATCAAGATAAATAACTTCAAGCCTTGAGTCACCGTTACTATCAGTAATAAACTTCATATCCGTTATCCCCTTAGCCTCAGTTGCAGGGTCTTTAAGTATAGCATCTAGTATGTTTTCTCTTTGACCTGCATCAGTTTCTTTAAATACATTCATCCATTGAGTTACTGCTGATTTTTCAGCTTTGTCTTTATCACCTCTGTTATAAACATATTCAGGTGCATACCCATCTCTTTTACCTTCTTTCTCTCTAAATACTGCTTCTTGTTTCTCAGTATAATTTAAACCTATATCTATCTGTGATTCAAATGCTCTTTCAGCAACTGCTAGTTGGTCATCTGTTAATTTAAACTTGGGATTACCATTTTCAGTTGTTACTAAAATAACTTTTGCTTTTTCTTCTTCAGACAAAGCATCATAGTCTGCTTGAGTCTTACCTTCAGCATCTCCAAGAATATAAGTACTATATCCACCAACGTGGTCAAACAACATTGAAGCTGCATTACTTCCACTTGCTTCAGGAGATAGTTGAGATTTTACATAGTTCATTTGTGCCTCTCTATATAGGCTAAGAGTTTTTAAATCATCAACCTCAACACCTGTTAAAGTTGACATTTGTGCTAGTTGGTCATCTGTTAGTTCTGACATAGAACCACCCGGTCTTAATTTTTGTGTTACATCACTAATAGTAATTAATACATCAGCAGTTAATTTATTTCCTACATCTTCAAATGCTGCTCTCTCATCTTTACCTAATGACTTTAACCACTTGTCAGATGCACCCATCATATCAAATTCCCTAGTGTCTGACTTTAATCTTTTTTGTAATGCAAATGCAGTAGTTGAACTTTTTAATTTACCGTCTGCATCCATAACTCCAATACCCATCATCCCTGTATCAGGATTTATAGTTACTTCGTGGTTTGCTAAGTTACCTAATCCCTCAATAGAAGCCATAAGTTCTGCTTCTAGTCCTGACAATCTTTCACCCGGAGGTGTGCCGTCTGCCATAAGTTCCATTTTTCTTTGGTACTCATCTTGATAACCTTGTGCTAAACCATATAGTTGGTCTGTTCCGTCAACAAGATTTTGTTGCATTATGGTATATCTTTTAGGGTCAAGCTGACCTGACTTCAATAAAGTCAATTGCATTAATGCTTGTTTCTGTAGTTTATCTGCACCATCTAACGCAAATGTATTAGCTAAACCAAAGTCACCTTGAGGTGTATTATTTAATACTTCTTGGTATGCTCTAGATGCTTCATCTATTGCCTTCTTTTTTTCACCTCTTACTCGTACCTCTTCCTGCAAAACATTAGAAAAATTCTTTCCAACTTCTGCCCAATTTATTTGGTCTTCTACTTTTCTTTCAACGTATTTATATGCAGTCATCTATTATTGATTTAAGATATTAAAGGGGTCGTTATATTGGTTTACATAACTATCACTTTGAAACAACATTGATTCCTGTCCCGGAGTCATTCCTCTTTTAAACTGCCTGAACTGCTTATTGGTTAAATTATTTAGGTCGCTAAAATTTGTTAGGTTACCTAAAGAACCATCACCTTTTTGGTTAAATGTAGCTATGTCTAAACCTGTAACTCCACCTGCTGCAGATTTTTGAGCAGCAGTTCTTTGTGGAAATAATGGAGCCAATTGAATTGCTGATTGTGCTGCAGCTACTGTAGATTGAATACCTTGTTGTTTTGCTGCCTCTGCTCTAGCTTGTGCATCTGCTGCTTTTTGCTGATTACCTGCAACCTCTTCTAGGTCTAAAGCCACATCTAAATCTCTTAGTCTTCCTTCTTCTTCTAATACTGCATTTTCAATATTAGTTAATTCATCAGCCATAGCAGTTCTTACTCCTGCTTGTCCTTGTTGTTGTGCAGCATATACTCTACCTGCAGTTGCTGCAGAACCTCTTTCGCTTTCAATACCTGCCTCTGTTGCTTGTGCACCTGCACTAAGTAATGCTTCTCTTTCTAAATCGTAAGCTTCTTTTTTTACAGACATTTGTTCTGCAAAGTTTACGTCTAATTTTTTTCTAGCCTGAGCCATTGCCTTGGCTGCATCTTGTTCAGCTTGTGCTTGAAGTTTTCTTTGTTTTGAGGCTTGAGAAAAAGATGCACCTGCACTAACTCCTGCGATAACTAAACCCCCTATTGCTGCCGTTGCTACTGCCATATTATAATATTTTTATCATTTCTTGTGTATATGAATCTGCCTTTTGATAGCCTAATGTTTCATATGTATCTTGTAGTGCTTTATGTTTAATCAAAGCATAACAATATTTAGCATCTAAATTCTTACACAAATTAGTTAATGTTTCAATTAACAACCCTATAGCATTAGTTCTGTGAGGTTTTTTTCTGTATTCTTTATTAGATACAATCCAATCTACCCAAGCCACCTTAGAGTTAGTCATATAAACAAATCCTGCACATATTGGTGTGCCGTCTTCATCTAGTACCATCATACCACCTTTGCCATTGTCAGGAAGGAAATCTCTTGTTGGTGCTTTCCACCCCCAATCTTTCCACCATTTTACAAGGTAGGTATTATAATCGTCTAATTCAAGTGGTCTAACGTCAAAAGTCATTATACTTCACAAAGATACTAAAATTAAGGGAATGATTTCATTACTTCACTTTCAACTGCAAACAGTTCTACTTTACTAGTATTGTTATTGATTAAGCTAAATACTGCATAATGTCCCAATATTCCGTGAGATTCTGCAACCGAACTTTTTATGTATAAAATATATTCTGTTTGTGTTGGTGGAACTTGAGCACCACCTATAAGAGTATTTACTATAATTTCATTAACACCATTAGGCAAATCAATATTTACAGATACAATTTGACCCATTAATTGTGGTGTAGTTCCAAAGTAAAGCATATCACCTATACTTATAATACTACCAATAGATACACTAGTAGAAAATCTAACTAAATTTTGTCCTGCTTGTGGTGTATCAATAAGAATGTTTGAACTTGTAGCAATGCCATTTAATGAACGTAATGCATATTGATTTGCATTTGCAGGACTAGCAAGTGTTTGACCGGAGTTTCTTATAAAAGCAAAATAAGCTTGTTCTTTTTTCTCATAATAATCTGCATCTATAAACCCTGTGTCTTGTAAATCACTTTTAACTGTAGTTGTCCAAGAATCATCTCCTTCAAGATTCATAGTTTTAAATAATTTATTTTCTAAAGGTTGCTCATTAAAAACAGACTCAACCTTAGAAGGATAATTAACACCATAGTATTGGTTTCTAGTTTCGTTAGTATTGTGACGAAAAACATTACCCCCTTTGAACGTATAAAAATAATTGTTCATACCTATCATCCAATCAGGATTATAGGAATAAAAAGATGGAAATCCTTTTACACCACTATCATAACTTAGTGTATAATTTACATTTTTATCTACTTGATTACTCATATATTATTTTTTTTATGGACAATGAACTGTATCAGCACAATCATAATCTATAAATCCTTCTTGTACTGCATTTGTATATGTTCCTGAACCCATATTAGTTATAGTTCCACAATAAACTTGTGCTTCTATTTGGAATGTAGTTTGGTTAATTCTTTTGTATTGAATTACTTCTCCTACACTATTTGTACCAAATCTATCATTAAATGTATATAGATTTTGATTAGTACAGTCTTGTACCGTAATATGATTACAACTATTTTGTTTGTTTATTACTACACCTCTAGGACCTACCTCGTATGTGTATCCAAAAGGAGAACCATACCATCCTGCAGTAGCAGGTGTTGCACCATCGTGGTCTACAAATATATAGTCATTGATTCTAATATCATTCTGTGCAGTTCCTGCAACAGGAACGTGATGAATAGCAGAGTTTAATTGTGCCGTACAAGCAGCCGAACTACTACTTTGAGGTGAAGTAGAAATTATTTGGTTTAAAGCAGTAGGGCATTGAACATTAAAGTTCCAAGCCGTACTATTACAAGGTCCAATAAAAGTAAAGTTTACTATGGCAGGACTTGCATTTGGTTTAGGAATAACCATAACACAATCACCCGGCTGACCGGCAGTCAACTGAGATTGACCTGATTGTATTTGAATAGTAGTAGGCTGATTAGTATTTACAAATTGATTACCTATATATTGAAATACAGGTAAGTTAGGATATGTACCACCACCTGCAGTTCCACAATCTGAACCTGTAGAACCTATATAAGTAGGAACTCCCGGAATTGTACTTTCAAGTAAACCAAACTGAGGAGAACTAACTGTGTTATAAACCACTCCATCATAAATTGCCATTATACCATCAGGTACACCTATAGGGTCAAACTCAATAATTATAGCACCTGTATCGGTTGCAGTACCACCTACATCCATATCTAATTGATAAACACCCTGTGCTCCGTTCCCATTAATCTGTGTTCCACAAGGTGTTGCACAACTAGGACACGGTTGAGGAGGGAGTAGGTAACAATTAGAACCATTAAAAACTTGCTCTCTTGAGGTTATTCCATCGGAATAAAACCCTGCAGTTGCACAAATAGTTAAAGCAGCATCATCATATACTGCAGTTGCATTATTTAAAGTTGTTCCGTCTATATAAAAATTACTCATAATATTTAATTTTAAGTTGGTGTTTCATCACAGTTACAACAAGAATCAGCTAGTGTACCTCTTCTACACAAATCAATTAACGTAGGAGTTCTATAGTCATATATAATATATAAATATTGTTCACTACCACTAGGTACTGTAAAGTCTGCTTTATAGTAATCAGGAGCCAATGAAGAATCTATAGGAGATGCAACACTAGAAGCTGCAATAGCTTGAGCAACTGCTTGAGGTGTATTAGCATATAATGTATTACTTCTTAGGTATCTAAACTTATTAGTATTAATATCAAAAGTTGCATCATCCTGACTGTACTTATTGAATGCCATTGTTACAGTAGAACCATCAGGAGGTATACTTCCAACACCCTGAACACCTGCAGTTATTTGGTAATAACTAACAACAGGATTACCTGCTCCTGATAAGAATGTTACTGCTTGAGAATTAACAGGTGATATATACCCATTTTGTTCCCAATTAAAATCGTTATGAATGGTATCGTCTGAATCCAAATCACTAGTAGCACATATATAAACTACACTCATTTGTTTTTCTTCAGGACAGTTAACTGTAAATTCAATCTCTACACTTCCTGAACTTACAACCTGCAAATCAAATGTTGTTGTATTTGCTAAACTTTTATTAAAGGTTAAAGTACCTGATGTTGAAACAGGACCTGTTGTAAATGCCACACCATTGTAAGTTGCAGTTAAAACCACATTCCCTGTAATGTTTATAATACTGTAGTCTATGTTTACATCACCTACAGTAGTTCCCAACTCATAACATTTTTCTAATTCATTATTTAGTTGAACTAAATACTGACCTGTTATACCACATTCTATACAAACTTCTTCTATAGGTAGTGATATATTATTAGCAGCTAAAACAAACTCATTCATATACGGGTCATAACCTCCTAGTTTTTGAGTATCAACCTGAGTATTAAATAAATCTCTAAACCAACTACGCATACCAAAAGAAGATATTACCATCAAAGAATCATTGGTATAACTTGTACCACTAAGCATTAGCACTACTCCTCTTTTAGCATCAGTAAAATATTTTTCAGGACCCCATTGAACAAAGCTTTCAGGGTTGTTACTTATACCAAATTCTTCAATCCTAGCTATCTGCGTTCCCAAAACTTCAGGAACAGACTGCAATAAATTTCCTGTACCTGCATCCGATAATAAATTTTTACCTGACAATACATAAGATATTTTATCTTCTTGTAATGTTAATACATCTGTTTCTCTAGCAAACATCTTTTCAATAGGACCAAAAGATTCTTCTAAAGCTTTAAAGTTTAGGAGTCCTCCGTTAAACTCGTTTAGTCTATTAATATTAGACTCATCATTAAATACCCCACTATATGTTATGTCTGCAAATCTTCTTATTTCTTGATAATCTAAAGCTTGGGTAGATGTTACCCTATTCCCAAATATTAATTGTTTACCAAGTAGACTATCTCTTATTTTGTAACTTTCTACACCATTACCAAAAGAATAACAGTTGAATAAACCTGTATTAACTATCCCTGCTTGTGTTGCAGTTTGAGGTTGAATGTCTGTAACGTGACTTCCTTGTGGCACAGGCTGAGAATCAATAGTAATATTTGCAGGGTCAACAGGTGGTGTTGTAGCACTTGTTGTCATAGTACCACAACTTCCAAAAATTTCAGTAATTGTTTGAGCAGGGTTACATACTATTTGTTGCCCTATACCATTAAGGTCTACATAGTTAAAAGCAATTGGACTTGGTTCATCTGTGTCTACACTTATATCAAAAGAACAAGTGGTTGAATTTGTTACAATTGGAAAAGAATCAGCACCTTCATACCAAATATCCGGTGAAGAATCAATTGGTTCTGACTCAAATACAATAGTATCTTCTGCTCTAAATACTGTAATTTTTATTCTAGCAAGTGACCTTTGTTTTTTTGTTCTACTACAGGCTCTTGTTCCTCTTACGAGAAACAGTAATTGATTGGTTGTATTGTTTCTGTAAAACTGATAATAGTTTGTACATAAGTCTTGTGGTATATCACTTGTACTATCACCTAAATCACTTTCAAGTAATGTAGATAAATAAGTGTTTGCCGGTGGACAAGAATTATCTCCTGCAAAACCAACTCCATTATCTAAAGTATCTCCAATGTTATCACCATTAAACCAATCTGCAAAATTATCATAATCACTACTTGCAGCATATGTTTCTTCTAACTCGTATGTTCTTCTTTCACAAGCATTATTACCATCCCCTCTACCAATTCTTCTAAAATAAAAATCAAATACAATTCTAGAACCTGCAGGTATATCGTAGTCTGTAAAAGATGAACCCGGTATGTTAGGGTCTGCTCCACTTAGGTTTACAGGATATTTAACTAATGGATAGTGGTCTTTTCTGTCTGCCGTTGTTTGTCTTTTTCCAAAGTCTACAACTGCACCTTCATCTACTTCAGCATTAAACTGAGTAGTGTTAATTTTCATATACGTTCCTGATGGTTGAGGAACATACTCATCAGCACCACCACCCTCTACAGGAATCTCTAAAAAGTCTGCAGTCTTTGATTCTTTTTCTAATACTGTAGCAGTTACACATCGAGTTAATGGACCATCTGTATCTGTCTTAACTATTAATCTTTGACCCTCAGTAATTTTAGAAGAGTTTTCACCTTCTAACAAAAAGTAAGCTGCAGAAGAGTTTGGGTCTTCAAAAAATATATTAGTATAAACTGTTTCGTATTTTTCTTTATCAGGCTTTACAACAAACTTATATCTTTTTGCCCAAGCCGGAGCAATTTGCGAAGTTGGTAAAGTTACTTGAATACTATTTTTAAAGTAAGACATTCCACAGGGAAAGTGCTCAGTATTGTTAAGGCTAACTAAAGTAGGTGTTGCTCTATTAAACTCATCCATATACACCATACCAACTTCATAACCTCTATTACTATGAAGACTTTCGCCAACTCCAATTTTAGCATACACAACTTCTCCAAATGTAATTTCATAATATTCATATACATTCTGAGTAGGTGTAGCTACATCATCTACAAATTGTACTGCAGGTAACTTTAGTCCAATGGTATTAGAACCCGGACTAGTTACAATTTCGATTGGTTGAGGTCCACCTGAACTTATACCACCATCATACTTGTTTAGTAAATCTAAATCAGAAGGTATACTACAGTAGAACACATCAGTAAATGAAGTTCCATTACAAGAATTATTTTCAGGGTCTGCTGCATCTTGTAAAGGTTTAATGTTACTAAGAGTACCAACTTGGTCTTGAAAACTCTGACTTGTTGCATATTCGTAAACACTACTAAAATTTTGATTTACATTAAATATATATCCTATTTCTAATTCAGGACTTGTTTCAGTAGGAAACGGTGCAGTACCATTAAACGATTCGTGCTTATATTTTAAAGTAACCTGAATTGCTGCACCTGAAATTAATTCAATGTCACTTGGAAAGTCTATATCAAATTGTCCAACTGAAGTATTACTAGGTCCTATGGTGTAGTTTACTGAAGATGTACTATCATCTACATCTTTTAAACCAATGTCATCATTAGTTTGAGTAGTAAAGAATGTCAGTCTTGTTGGATTTCCTTGATAGTCAATCAAATCATAACCTTCAACATAATTACCATACATTAATCTATTACCCATTAATGTTTGTGCCTTAGCTAATCTAGGAACATTATCAAATAATCTTAATATTTCAGCTTCAGGAAGAATTGTAAATATCTTACTGTTAGTAAAAGTATATGTATAATCTTGATTGTTGTTGTATGCGTTTTCTGTTTTGTCTAGTTTCTCTATAATTTTTACAACATTACTATCGTTATCTTTAAACAATAGGTCTATACCTTTTACTAATGGACCACCTGAATTAAAAGTAATCTCAGCAGTATTAGTAAAGTTTATCATACCCTCATTCAAATAACTATCAGGAGAGAAAGTAAAACCACCGGGAGTAAATGCTGCAGTTGAAAACTGAGATGTAGCAGAATACTCATCATCGTTATATTTATATCTATAGCCAAAGCAAAGAAACCTATCTTCCATATATGTAGACTCTCCTGCCGTAGCAAGTAATCTGACATTAGGAGAAGTAGTAGGTGGTTTTTTAATAACCATAATTTCATCATATGTGAAACCATCTAAACCATTTGCAGGGTCACCATAATTAAATGTTACATTAATTTTTCTTGGAGGATTTATATTGTCTGTAAAAAATAAAAGTCTATTATCTACAAAGTCAACACCTGTTATAAGATAATCAGGGTCAAAGTTTAATGTTGTTTTAGTTCCTGAACCATCATCAACACTTATAACGTGATATGTAACTGCTTGTGAAATTGTATTATAAGAACAAATCATATCAACAATACCTACAGGAGCACCTGCACCCTCAAAGGTTGGGTCGTGTACAAACCAATAAATAGTTTCATTAGCACTATCATCATAGGCTCCAATACAACGAGCAGCAGTACTTAGTGGTGTACCATTATATCTTAACGTAGTAAGTTTGTCATTACCCTTAGAGTTTTCAATAACTCCAATCTCTGCTCCTTCAGTAGAACCCATACGAACATTTAATGCATCAACGTACTCCCCGTTTGGAACGAGTCGTTCATCAACCATTTTATTCATTTTGCCCTGCGTAAAGTTTCTTGTCGTGTTCGCCATATTACTTAATCCACTTATCTCTACCCCTCATATTCATTAATAATCTTCCGGGGTGTATGTTACTTATTCTAATTTTTGCATTTCTTAATAGTGCTGCACTTTTCTTTCTAAGTCTTGCTACTATATATTCCTGAACTCCTACTTTAGAGCCAAGAATTGCGTATTCAATAGATGCATAAATGTAATCTTCAAATAGTTTGTTTACTTGTACCAAACCATCATTACCATTTTCCATACCATCAGAAACATATTCAAGTATTATCAATTCATTTTGCACACCTGAACTAAAATTAATTACACCACCTTTAGGGTTTATCTTAAAAGTAGGATTTGCATTAGCAGTTTCTGTATTTAATCCATAACGTGCACCAATGCCATATTCAAAATACCAATTACCATCACAACAATATCCGGACTTGCCATACATTTTTGAGTTTTGGTTTAGATATATTGATTGTTTACCACCTCTAATTCTTTCGTAGTCAATAGTAGAATTTTGTGGAGATAAAGCATTACCATCAATGTCAAATAATATTCTACAATCATTATCTTGCAGGTAAGCACTTGACCAATTAGTTTGTATATTTTCTGTCAAAGGTTTTAGTAAACCATTTTGATATAAAGAAACTCTTACCCAATTAACGTAGTCAGATGGTAAAACATATCTTAGTGTATCACATACATTTAATTCTAAGATTTTAATTTCTTTAAAGGCATCATAGTTTAATTCTTGTATTGCACGTTTTGCGTGAAATAGAACCTTGTATCTTTCTTCATTATTAACAAGACTGTGGTTTCCTGAATACATTAACATAAAGTTGTTAACTATATCTTCTAAAGAAACATATTGATAAGAACCCCAATTTGCATTCTCAGGTTGTTGTCCACCATTCTCGTAATATTGATATTGAGTTATATAAGCCATAATTATCTTTCTGTTGTTGTGTTAGCAGTTTCTTGTGCCTGTCCAAATTGTACTGAACTCACCTCTCTAATTGACATACCTGCATACTGTAATATTTTATTTACTAAATTAACCTCATCATCCAAAGGCAGTTCAAAGTCTTGATAGTCTGCAGCACTTTGGTCAAACGAAGGTTCACCACCCGGTAAATCAACATATGTCCATTTAGGTGGTCTAGGAAATCTAATGTATTGACATTGTACTGAACCGTACTTATCTATAGTATCAGGATATAAAACTAGATTTGGTTCTTGATGTGAGTAAGCCGGAAACATTAAATTAGGAGCAGTAAGTATTGAGTTATTTAACATAGTTATTTTACTGTTCGTAACCTTTTCAGCTTCCTTAATAGGCTTAGTTGAATATATCAAATACTGCATTTGTGGGTTTATAAAACTATCAAATGGATTTCCATTGTAGTCAACTAAGGTTAACTCAGTTTCACTAACAACTACACTTACATAACCAACCTCAGGTGGGTTAGCTGAAAGATTTACCACTATATCATTTACTTGTACACCACTAGCAATAAAGGTTGCAGTATTATCAATTAAAGATTGTATCTGCAAAGCAGTATTGGTACTACTAGCAAGTAGCTTTGAATATATAAGTACTTTATTTAAAAGATAATAGCTATCACCCGTAGTAGTTAAACTAGGTGTAAAAAATCTATTACTATACTGATGCGATAAAAATTTTGTTTCAGAAAACGTATTTATTACTTCCTCTAATCCTTTCGTTATATCAGCATACCCTGTCCCTGATTGACGAGCATTTTCTTTTTGTAATTGATAATTGTACTGATAAAAATAATTTTCAAATAAATCTAACTGTGCTTGTTTAGCATATAAGTTAAAGTCAGATGGGGATATGTAACCATAATTATTTTTATTCAGAACAGACATTACCGTTTGTCTAACTGAATTTATCATCTGTTTTCTTTTTTACAAAGATAATGAAAAAAAAAGACCCCTTCGTTTTTAGAAGAGGTCCTTAATTTAGTATAGGTTAAGTTCTATTTTCTAACTAATCTAATAAAGATTCTAAGTGTTGTAGAACCTCAACCCCATCATCTGATTGCATATATTGACAAACTATATCAAGAGCCTCTTCTCCAAACGGTACATTAAGCAATTTGGTTTTATTAGATGCAGTATTAAACCATACCTCTTTCCCACTTTTTCTATAGCCTAAAAGTCCATTGTCAAAGAATCTCTGTACAGTTCCCATAAGTTTTAAATCAGGGTCTTTAATTACATCTAAGAAATCTGAAGGATTGGTTTTAGCATAAACTAAAATATCTCTTTTCATCTCTGCAGTAGAAACTTTAGATGTATCAGTATTAAATAGTACTCTACATACATTTTCTAGCTGCTCTAATGATAGTTTTTTAGCTTCAACTAATGCATCAGCTTCAACCAAAAGTGCATCTACTTCTGCTGCTGCATCTTTGCTTTCGTCAATCTCAGTAAATGTTTTACCATTTAAAGTATGATAGTGTAAAAACTTTTGTAGTATTTGATTTTCTTTAGGTACATATAAAAAACCATCTTCAAAAATAATTGGTTCTAGAACCACATTTTTATCTTGCTCATCTCTGAAACAAGAGTTTTGGTTTCTTGCATATCTAAGTTCACGGTTCTCACCTGTGCTCTCATCAAAATGTAATAAAGGAAATCTTCTTGAATGTTTTGTTGGTAGCATATAAGTGAGAGGTGCTACTCCTCTTGTTAGCTTGTAGCTTTTGTCTACAAACTTTTGTTGCTTATTTTTTTTCATTGTATTTAAAATTAAATTAAAGTAAAAAAAGGGGGGAGAAAACTCCCCCCTTAATAGTTATCTATCTTATGCTTGGAATAAGAAGAAGTTGTTAGCACCTAAAGTACATACTGCTCTTTCAGATAAGAAGTGAACTTCCATAGCATCTTTGCTAGAAGTTCTTGCTCCACCTGCAGAACCTGTAATCCAAGTTTTGTAACGTCTGTCTTCTGTTTCTGAAGCTCTATATCTAACGTGCAAGAATGGTCTTTTTGCATTCTTACCTAGGATTTGGTCATATACTGAAGTAGAACCGGCAGGAACTAAAAGTCCATTAATTCTACCTGACCCTGCACCTGCAGGTAAACCACCCCTCATTGTTGGGTCGTTCAAGTATTTCCAATCAGACTTATAGAAGTCGTAACCTCTTCTAAATCCTGTGAATCCTAAGTTAAGTGCCATTTCTCTCTCATTGTCAAATAGACCATAAGAAACACCACCTGCTGCATTAGAAGATTGCTCAGAAAGCATATCGTCAATGTCAAAAGAGAAATCTCTATCAACAAATACAACATTCTCTTCGATAGCACCTTGCTTGTCTAACCTTGAAATAATAGTATCCCATTGGTCTAATTGGTCAGGGTTACCACCTGCCCACACATTACCTCTCTGTCCAACAACATAGAAGATTCCTTCAGAACCTTTGTTACCGTAATCAGGGTTAACTGCAGGATTGATAGCACCACCATTAGCCTCAGCAGGAACTGCTTCAATCATAGCCGTTTCTAGGTAGTCATCGAATCTCAATCTAGTTTCGTGCTCAGACTTCAAATACCATAGGTATCCGTTAGCACCATTCTCAGTAGTTACTTCTACCCATCCAATTTGAGCCATATCAGAACCTGATACCTCATACTTATCTTTAATGATAATTGGAGAGTTCTCGAAGATTAGGTCGTCAGCTTCTAAGCTTCCAATCATTCCGTCAGTTCCTTTTTTAAATTCAGAACCGTAGATGAAAACTGTGAACTTCTTACCTGCACCTGCTACAGGAATACCGTCTGCAGGATAAAATGCTACATCGAAAGTGAAGTTAGTTAAATCAACTGCAGTTACGATTCCTTTTACAGAACCACCACCTGCGTTGTCACTAATCATTACTGTCTGACCTTTTCTAATAGCAATACTATTAGTAGCACCGAAAGCAGGGTTACCTGCATCGTTTACAGTAAAAGTAGCTTCGTCAGCATTAATTACTGCTGCCGTAGTACAATCTACATATTTAGTATGCAATCTTCCTTGTTCTGCCCATTTAATAAGGTCAGAGTTAGATGGCATTTCTGCTCCTACCATTCTTAGGAAGGAACTAATTGTTCTATTACCGTATCTTTCAAATTCTTTTTCATAAGTATCAGGTAGATACTGATTCAAGAAGTCGAAATTGGTAATATAGTTTGATGCAACCGGCACTTGTTGTGCTGATGGTTGTAAATCAAAACCGGGTACACTTTGTACACTCATAATTTCTAATTTTTTAAGTTTAACATTTATTTATTTTTACTTCTAATCCGTAGACCACTTCTACTTGGTGGTGTTACAGATTTGATTTGCAAACCGTTGGTTGACTTAGTTACTTCAGGAGCAGTACGAGTTGACATATTTACATTTTTCAACTTCTTCATAGTTTCATCTGCTGCTGCAGATTTCCCTTGCTCATAAAAAAACTTTGCAAACTTTTCGGGATGCATCGCCATTGCTAGTGACCTGTGGTATCCTGCTGCATCTTCCAACTCCCCATTTTCTCCTAAGAATTTTTTTACAAAATTCTGTGGATTGTTTTGAAGGGACTTGAGTTCTGTAGCATCACCCGGAGCAAAACTAAATTTCTTGTCATCTAACGTAAACTCAAAACCTTTGAACTCACTAAACAAATCATTCGTCTTCTTGTCATACAACTCTCTCAAACGAGATTGTTGTTCCTGAACTGTCTTCGCTTCAGCTATATATTTACGATAGTCTTCCAATTCTTTTGCTGACTCAGAACTTGTCAAGTTATCTCCCCTTGACTCAAGAGGAACTTTATATAGTTCTTGTTGCTTCGCAAAAAAATCTTTGGCTTTCGCAATAGTTTTTTTCTTTGCTAATTTAATTTTTCTTATTTGCTTTTCATCATCAAGTTCTTCGTCAAATGAATAATCCTCCATAAGGTGGTTTATGTCATCTGCATCTAAACCTTTTTCAGTTGCAGTAAGATATTCTCTTAGCAATCTATCAGGTTCCATTTCATCGTAATTCTTTTGCATTTGAGCAAAGTCATCGAATCCACGACCCGTTTCTTTTTTATACTTTAGATACTTAGCTACATCTTCAGGTAGAGGTTCTTCCTCTCTCTGTTGATTTAACTCGTCAAGAGATTTAATCTCTTTACCGTATCTGTTTCCAATAAATTTAAGAACGTCTTCCTCTTTTAACTCTGAGGATTGAGTTTCAATTTCTTCTTTTACTTCAGGTGTATCTTTTACTTCTGTTTTTTCTTCAGGAGTAATTTCTTCTTTTAATTGTACCTGTTGTGTTTCAACTTTTTCTACAGGAGGTGTATCACTAAGTTTCTCTTCGTGCTTCTCCAATAGTTTGTTTTCAATTTCTTGTACTGACTTCTGTTCAGTACCTTCTACTGCTTTAACTTTTATTTCCATATTATATTAAATTTAATTTTATACAAAGTTACACAAAAAATCATATAGTTTTAGACAATTATCTAGGCTCAAACTCTGCTAAATCAAAACCATCTAAACTATCTTCATTAGATTCAAAATTAATCGGAGGTAGATTGTTCTTTCTCTGATTAATCATTTTTGATTGCTCAGTATTAGCTTGACTAATTCTTTGTGCTTTCTTATCTTCCTTAGCATTCTCTCTATTAGCCAACCCTTGATTATTTAGTTTAGCTAACTCAACATTAAGTTGAAACTCTTTATCCATTAATTGAGATTTCAACATAGCTTCGTTTTTCATCTTCTCAATTTCAAATGCAATATCAGCTTGTCTGTATTCCATCTTAGCCTGAGTTTCCATTTGAATCTTTTGAACCTCTTGTTGTTGTTTCATTTCCTGCTGCTTCAATATTTGCTGAGATTGCATAGCTTGTTGTTGCATTTGCATCTTCTCTTCTCTTTCTTGTTTTCCAATCCTCTTCATTTTTAAAAGTTGGTTGGCAAGTTTAAGATTTTTTACTTCACGAATGTCAATAGCATCCTCCAAATTAATATCACCCTTGGATAAAGCCATTTGGATATTTTGCTCCAACTGTTGTTTTTGCTCTTCATCAGGAGATAGTTCAATGAATATACCGAAGTCATATATGTATAAGTCATTAATGTCATTAAGTATTGATACATTGTATTTACCAATTTGATTGACAAACTCTTCTTTAAAATCTGCATATTCTAAAATATCAGCAACTCTATAAGTTAATGCTTCTGCTAAACTTCTATATATATATAAGCTACCATCTAATATATGTCTAGTAGCTACATTAGAATTTAACGCAGCAAGTTTTTGTAAACCAACCAAGGAATTAGGGTCAGGACTAGAGCCATCTCTAGCTTCATTTAATCCTGTTACATTTCTTATTTGATTTAAGTAATGATTATAATTACTAATAAGCATTTGAGTTTTACTAGCACCTGAACTTGATTGTAATTCCTTAATAGGTATTCTAGCTTGATTAAAGTCACCCTCTTGTGTGTAACTTCTACCAATTACAGAACCTGTTTGAAAATATAATCTTAATGCATCTTCAGGATTATAGGCATTACCCGTACCTACATCAACCTCATTTAAACCATCAGCATCAATAAACACACCATCAGGTACAACTCTAGAAATTACTTGTTGTAGTTTTAGGTGAGTTATTTGAATTAAATCTGCAAATGGAATCATTCTTCTTACTAGAGATTCAATAGCACCTTTATACATTCTAGGTGCAGCAGCTACATAATTTGGTATTGCGTGTTGCGTAGCTGATTGTGGTCTAACCATATTCTCCATAAGTTTCCATTGGAGAATTATGTTCGTACCCATTACCATTACACCTTCATACCATACGTCAATAGTTTTTTCAACCTTCTCAAAATTTTGTTCTTCCTGCATTTCAACAGGTGGATTAAATGAGTCATCTTTTTCAATCATACTCATATTACCATTATCCTTTACTTTTCTTTTATAAACAACTTTTTTAGTTGTTTTATAATTAAAGTACATTAAGGTTGCAGTATCTCTATAAAAAATATCATTCTCATAAAACTGTGCAGTATTATAATAATCATACCAACTTTGTGAATACTGTGATATTTCTTCTAAGTCTTCATTAGTTAATGATGTGTCAATCTTTTTAAGTTCAATGATTGGAACTGTTTTAATTTCCCCCCAATAAAAACAATCTTTAAAATATGGGTCTTCTGTATAACTGTATACTATATTAGCAGGGTCTACATATTTTATATTAACACCATCACCCGGTAAGAACTCGTGCTTTGCACAAGAAATACCTAAAACAGTCATATCGTAGTCTAATCTTTTTCTAATGTCATTGTATTTGTTTTGTTCAAACAAAGTACTAATGGCTTCTTCTTCAGCTATTTCAATTGCAGGTTTATAATTTAACTGCATAAATAACTTTAATTCTTCATCTGTATTTGGCAACTCATCGGGTTCTACAGTAAAAGGATTTGCTCCTGTTTTCTGTTGGATAGTTTCGAGCATAGGCTTTGCAGCCATTTGCCCTTCAATCATAGTTTGATATTTACTTCTTTTTGATTGTGATATTGCATCTTGTGCATAAGCTTTAACGTGGAACTCTCTGTCCTGTAAACCATTTACAACAATATCAACAAACTTTGGTAGTATTGGAACAGGTGTCCAATCTAAATTTAGATAAGATAAGTCACCGTCAATTGCTAATTCGTTTTTGTATTTTCCTATTGATTGTTCTCCTCTCGCATATAACCTTAAACGATTGAAGTCCCTCCATTGATTATAATATCTACATTGATTTCCGTCTTTTTTAAACCATTCATATTGAATTGCTTGACCAATTTGTAACCCAAATTCGACTGTTTCTTTTTCTGAATCTGACACAAACTGACTAGGAAAACCTGCAGATGATATGTTTATATTTACTTTCTTCATCTGATAATTTCGCTATATTTACCCTTATTAGTATACCTTGCAAAGTTAACCTTTATTTTTGAAAGTTTTTTCTCAGGTAAATAAAGATGTTTTTGTGTTGCCATTATAGCCAAACCTGAACTAATAGCAGCATCAAACTTAGTTCGATTACTTATATCAAACTTTGCCCAATCCTCTAAAGTTCTAGTAAAAACCATATCACCCATTTCTAAATTATCTTTCATACCAATATGGTTTTCAATATAAGATTCAATAGCTGATGCGTGTGCTTGTTTTACATCTTCACTTGAGTTAGGTATACCTCCTAATTCTCTTTCAGTTTTAGATAACTTTATATAAGCTTTATCAGGTCTATTCATACAGAAATTTCTGTACCCCCTGTTTTTAAAATGATACAATAATCTTGGCTTATTATTTTCTATTAAAATAGGCATCCCATAAAACACACAAGCCATTAAAACATCTTCAAAGAATATTTCTGCAGTCTGTGGTCTAGCAATATATTCAAGAAAAAATTCATTACTTGGTGCTTCATCCATATTAAACATAGTCTTTCCGTGTAATGCTCCATTAGAACCACCACCACCAACTACTCCTGATATGTCATAACTGTCACATCCAAAAGCACCGATATGTTCATTGCCGGGATACTTGTTACCCTTTCGTATTACAACATTATTTTGTAACACACTATTAGGTGTCCAAGAAACAAAGAATCTACCCCTATTATCAGGAGAGAATATAACCTTAGTATCTTTAACACCATTTAACCAACGTAGATTTCCACGAGTAACGTGATGGTCTAGAATGATAGAATCATTGTAATCTATTTGTTGGTATATTCTTGTAAGATTAAATATTGATTGTTTACTTTCATCTCTGAATGCGTGAGATTCACTTCTAGGAAATTGTCTGTAGTATTCGTTAAGTGCATCAGGGTCATTCTTTAATGACTCAACTTCTGCTTCCCAATAGTTTACTGCACCTTGATAAATGTTTTCTCCATCAATACCTCTAACTTCTTGCTTGGGTGTTTCAAATACAGGCATTCCATATATATCTATGAAGCCTTCCATATTCCATTCCATAGGGATGAAAAGTGAATACATACCACTTTTAGTTTGACCATTTGCGTTTCGTGATAACACATTAGAGTCATTATATAATTTTTTAAAATTACTACCCCCTTTATCTAATGCATTAGAGGTGGAACCCATCATACATTTACCTATAATTTTACTTCCAAGACGTAAACAAGTTTTGGTTACTCTCCAATTATTTAAAATGTTGTTAGGTTTAATCCATTTACCACTTTCATCGTGAACTAAAAGTAAAAGCTTTTCACCATCATAAGAGTTGTCATCTGTGTTCTTCCAATCTATTGTAGTATCTAACCCATACATTTCATCTTGAGTTGTTTCATACATATTCTTTTTTGTAATCTTAGCTGCCGGAATCCTAAAAGCTAATTCTGTTTTAGGTTTATCCATACCATCCATTATGGGTTTAAAAAAGAACGGAAGTCTACTATTGATTGGAACAACTTTATCAGTAAACATTTTCTTAGCATCTGAACCGGTCTTTGATAGTATGCCAACTCTAGAATCTTTAACTAAGGTTCCTGTATTTACACATTCAGAAGATGACATAAAAGAAAATCCTGAACGTCTTATCTTTAAATAAATCATTCCAAAACTTCTCTTGTCTGCTTTACAAGCTTCCCAAAACAAAAACAATATTCTATTTGCTTCTCTAAAGTCAGGGTATCCCACATCAATACTTGTCCATTGTAAGTACATATAATGTGCACCTGTTATATAAACGGGTTTACCATTAGACATATACCAAAAACCTGATTCTCTTCTGTCAAACTCCTCTTCAATATAACCAACCCACCTGTCTTTAAAATCTGAAGACATTTCATTCCATTGAAATATAGATTGTATTTTAGATAGAGCCTTAGGTAGTTCTGTTCTTTCCCAATATTGTTCTTGCTTCTTTTTATTTCTAGAATAAATATCTTTTGGTGGTTTAGGTAATGCTATACGAAGACCTTGAATCTCTATAACATCTTCTATCTGTCCGGTCTTAGATATAACAATAAAATCATACTTAGGGTTATAGCCATATTTCCACGTTTTAGCCTTGTTCTTAGACGTTAAAACATTTTTTGGTACAACACCCTCAAGTATGTTATATAAGTTATTTAGACCTTCTTTCTGCAAATCCTTGTTTTGTATCTGTTTTATTAATTCCTTTTTCTAAAGAATCTATAGCTTCTCTTTCTGCTTCAATACGATTAAGTATTTCAAATGCATCAAAGATAGCTAACTTCTTAGTTGCTGCTGCGTTCTTTAATCTATCGGCAGATAAATCACTTTCAGGGTCGTGATTAATAATAGTTTCCTTCGCTATCTTTATCAGTTGCTCTACTGCCCTGTGACCTGCCTCTATTATTTTTAATTTTATTTCTTTTGAACTCATTTCTAATTCTTTTGGTTTTTTTTAGTGGATAGTCTTGCTCATCTATCCCATCCATCCAATCCCATTCTCTACTCATTTTTATAAAACATTACATAGACTATTCTGCCTTCTTGCCAACTTTCATTTGGATATTTACTATGAAAATAATTACAAGGATAAGATATAAGTCTATTAGGTTTGTATCCCACAACACTTTTTAAATTCCATTTACTTAAATCATTTGAATCTTCTTTTAATATACTATCAAACTCTTCATCCGAAATATTGCTTGGCATAGTTTCACCCATAGTTGAATGCTCCCAAAAAGCAGTTCCGTGTAATTCTTTCATAGTTGACTTTGATAAATAAAGTACTAATGCTCTATCAGGTTTTTCATTATTAATAATTGTATCTGCGTGAATCCTCCAATCTTTATCTACTTCATTGTTAGATATTCTAAAAAAACTTAATATCTTTCTTATTGGTTTATTTTCTGCAACAGACAATTCAAAAGATACAATATCATCAAAAGATTCAGAACTATCCCAAACCCAAAAACTTTTATCACCTGTGTCAACTTCTCTATAATCTGTTGAATTTAAATAATCCATTAACTGATTATATACATTGTCACTTAAAAAATTATCTTTTATATAAATCATAGAACCATTGTTATTTGGTGGTCATACATTCTATATAATTTTTCTCCATCAACATTAAACTCATATTCAGAGTCAGGTTTAAATGAAACTCTATCTCCTTGACTAATGCCTTTACTCATTAAATAATTATTAGGATATTTCATTTCACCCACTAATGGCTCTTCTTTTGTATTTTTATAAATATACGAATCTTCTTTTGATACGGGTTTTACAAAACAATACCTATCAACTGCATTCCATTGTATACCATTATGATACATATAAAACTGTTCAGGTTCTACAAAAAATAAATCATCTTTAAAAAAGCTTCTACCACTTCTTTGTCTACCCTTCATATCATTGTAGTACTTAAAAACATTATGATGTACTAACAAAAAATCTCCCACCTTTATTGGACCTTTATATCCAAGGGGGAGTTCTATAACTTCAGCTTTACGATTTGAAAATCTAGCATCTTCCAAAGAAGTGCTTACGATAAAATCTATTCCACCAATACTTTTAGTATTATTATACCTTTTACCCTTTACAGGTTTGGTAATAAATGCAAACGGTGATTTCATAATTTAATTTATGAGCCACAACCAATACAATCTATATATGAATCAGTTGGCTTGACTCCATTTAATTTCATTTTAATATTATGGATTTTATCTGCAAGTTCCATTTCTTGCTCGAATGTTAGATTAGGCTGCTTCTTTTGTTCCGTATAAATTTCAAGTTCCTCTTGTAATTGTTGATTAGCTAAATCTGACATTTATAAAAAATTTATATTATACTCAATAGATACAGGCATTGTGGATGTAAACTCTTTCCATAATACAATTTCACCATCATTAATTATATAAATCAATATTGATTCTTTTTCTATATCAAACTTTATTAAATGAATAGAATAACTACCATTAAGAACAGGTTGCCCTACTATATAATGCATTGCACCTGATTTATAGTCAGGACCAATTGAAATCTTTCTAATATCCATTACGTTAATTTATGAATAGCAATCCACGAACTTGGTGCATCAGGCATAGTTGCTACACCTGTTGATGTTGGTTTTGCTACTGTTTGTTGAGTAGACGTTGTTGCGAGTAACTGCATTCTGACATTATCAACTACAGTATTTACAGGGAAACTAACTTCCCAACCTGAAGGTACTGTATCATTTATTTGGTGAATCCAAGTTTGTAAATAAGGAGTACCACCTAGTGTTGCAGTAAAAGAAGCGTATTGATTTATAGAATCATTATTAGTCATATTAACACCCATATTAACAATGTAATTTCCGGGGACATTAAATATAACATCTCCTGAGGCAGTTATTGTGACTTCAGAAGTTGTTTGTCCTTTACCAAAAACTATTATCGTTTGTACTCCCCGTGCAATTAATTGATTAGCCGTTTCACTATCTTCAATAACCTTATTCATCTGAAAAGGTGTACTGTTAACTGTAACTGCACCTATACCTGAAGGGGGACTAATACTTACATTTGTTCCCGGAACAATTTGAGTTACTCCTCCACCTCCTGAAGAAACTTCCCATTGTGTTTGAACCTCTGAACCATTAATACTTTTAACTGCTAATACTTGAGATTGTAGAGTTGGTAATGTTTCAGGTAAAATTATTTCTTGTTTTACACCCTGAGCAGGAGCCAATAAAGTCATTGTTTCAGGACTACCTTTTCCTGCACCTGTTTCTAGTTCAATCTTACCACCTAAATTTACACCATCTCCTTCAATCCTTAAACACCCTTCTTGGCTTGTTGGAGCAGCAGATTTACCCAATGTTAGTTTAGCAGAACTTGAATCAAAAGTTAATCCTACATAAGCACCAAATGAACCATTATCATTAAATTGAATTTGTGTGTTAGAACCTGCAGGACTTCCTGTTCCACCTGCAAAATTAATTATAGTTGGACTACTAGAATTATCCATAGTAACACCTGAACCTGTAAACTCAAACAATCCTGATTCTGTAGTATTGCCAACCTTAATGCTATTTACTGTAGGAGATGTTTGAGCACTTATAGTTAAAGTTTTAACACCCTGTGCATCAGTATTTACTGAACCTGATAGACCTGAACCTATTGTTACTTTTTCACTCCAATATCCTGATTGAGTATCTGCTGCATCATATTTGAATTTATCATCAGCACCTCCACCACCTGATGGGGTATCTATCCAATTTAATTGACCGTTACCATCGTTTTCTAAAATTTGTTGTGCTCCACCCTGCTTTGTTGGAAAGTGTATATAATAATCACTACTTGCATTTGCCTCAGTAGAACCTGCTAAGTGTACATAATTACCTGCTCGATGTTCTAATGCTGCATTACCATAATTAATAGCATCACCTAGACCATAAGTATCGAGAGTTACCTGACCGGCTTTCTCTTTTCCACCAAGAGTATGTTCTGAAAAATTAGTACCCAATACATAAGTATTGTATTGATTCCCTTCAAACACACCACCTGTTCCGTGATACTGAACATCTTGAGGTGCACCTCCCGGTGTACCACCACCACCTGATGCTACAACTTCAATTTGCTCATTTCCACCTGCATTTACTTTAGTTAGGGTAATATTAGCACCTGCAACTAATTTATTTTCTAAAAAATCAGTTGTTGTATCTGCTGATGATATTTTTACTTTTTCATCAGAGCCACCACCACTTCCATTGGAAGCTGCAGTAATAATACCTTGGTCATTAACAGTTATGTCAGCATTGGTATAAGAACCTGATACTGCTTGATTATTTAAGTTAAATTCAAAAGTACCGGGGGTACTTCCTTGAATAACTAAATCATTAGACTTAAATGTTAATTGGTTTTGGGTTTCATCTATGGATTCGGTTAAACCTGAATTACCTGTTACATCAAATTTACTTAATCCACCACCACCAATAGCTGAACCATCAATAGTTATGTCAGTACCGGAAGCACTAATAGTAATGCCTCCTGTACCTAGTAAAGTAAGTTCTCCTGTTAGTGTGTTTAAAGATTGCACAGAACTACCACCTCCCGGAACCAATGCAATAATATCACCAATAGTATAGTTTTGAGTTAAGTTGGCATCATCTACGTTAGTACCAATAACTTTATCCTCTAGGGTTGGTTGTGCATCAATTGCATAGGTTTTAATTCGTGCCATATTTTCTGTTCTAGTTATTCAACTTTTTCAAGTTCTTTCTTTTTTATTTCTCCTGTCTTAACATCTATCTGAGCATCGACTCCATATTTGTCAGACAACTTTTTTTCTACTGCTGCGTAGTCTACTTTAAGTTCATCAATCTTTTTAATGATTGTAACTTTTTGCAATTCAGCATCACCTAGTTGCATTTTTAATTGATTAAAAGCATTCAGCATAGTTTGTACTGAAGTCAGTTCATCTTTAGTTAATTTCTTTTTTGCCATTTTAATAAAATTTAATTATGATTTATATAATTACAAAGATAGTAAAATTTTCATTTACCCCTCGCATAGCATAACCGAGAATTGACGACCATCGGCAAGAGTAAAAGTTGCACATCTTGTTTTGCCGGTATCTACGTCTACCCTTTGTATAGTTGTGTCTTTGCCACCATCAATACTTACAGGAAATTGTGGTCCTGTTGGTCCCGTTGGTCCTTCCGGTCCTGTTGGTCCTTGTGGACCTGTAGCACCTGTGTTACCTTTAGCACCTGCAGGTCCTTGTGGACCTGTAGCACCCGTAGAACCCGTTGCTCCTTTTGGACCTTCAGGTCCTTGTGGTCCAACACCTCCTGTACTACCTGTATCTCCTTTAGGTCCTTGCGACCCTGTATCTCCTTTAGGTCCCTCATCTCCTTGGTCACCTTTCGGACCTTGGGGTCCAACACCTCCTGTTGACCCTGTATCACCTTTAGGTCCCTGTGGACCTACTCCTCCGGTTGCACCGGTATCTCCCTTAGGTCCTTGTGGTCCAACACCACCGGTATCTCCGGTTTTCCCTTGTGGTCCTTCCGGTCCTTCAGGTCCTTGTGGACCCGTACTTCCGGTATCTCCCTTAGGTCCTTGTGGACCCGTACTTCCGGTATCTCCCTTAGGACCTTCCGGTCCTGTTGCTCCAATATCTCCTTTTGCTCCCTGTGGTCCGGTGGCTCCTGTGTCCCCTGTTTTACCCTGTGGTCCCTCAGGTCCCTCCGGTCCTTGAGGTCCGGTACTTCCGGTATCCCCTTTTGCTCCTTGAGGTCCGGTACTTCCGGTATCTCCCTTTACTCCTTGAGGACCTTGTGGTCCTGTCAAACCTATATCACCTTGAGGTCCTTTTGGTCCCTCCGGTCCGGTACTACCTGTATCTCCTTTTGGACCTTGAGGTCCCGTAGCACCTGTATCACCTGTATCTCCTTTCGGACCTTGTGGACCCTCCGGTCCTTCAGGTCCCGTAGCACCTGTATTTCCTTTTGAACCTGTATCTCCTTTTGGACCTTGAGGTCCTGTAGAACCCGTGTCACCTTTTGCACCTGCCGGACCTTGTGGTCCAATAGGTCCCGTAGCACCTGTGTCACCGGTCTTACCCTGAGGACCTTCCGGTCCCTCAGGACCTGTTGCTCCTGTGTCGCCCTTAACTCCTTGAGGACCTTGAGAACCTGTATCCCCCTTTGGACCTTGAGAACCTGTATCCCCCTTTGGTCCTTCAGGACCTTCCGGTCCTTGTGGTCCTTCAGGACCCGTTGGTCCTGTAGCACCTGTATTTCCTGTTTTTCCTTGAGGACCTTCATCACCTTGGTCGCCCTTTGGACCTTGAGGACCTGTTGCTCCCGTTAATCCAATGGGTCCTTGAGCACCGGTATCTCCCTTTACTCCTTGGTCACCTTGCTTACCTTGAGGACCTTCAGGACCTGTTGGTCCTGTAGCACCGGTATCTCCCTTATCACCCTTACCTCCCTGAGGTCCTTGAGGACCTTCGGGACCTTCGGGACCTTCGGGACCGGTCAATCCTATTGGTCCTTGTGGACCCGTTGAACCGGTGTCACCTTTGTCACCTTTATCTCCTGTTTTTCCTTGTGGACCTTGTGGACCGGTTGCTCCCGTTAAACCAATAGGACCCTGAGGTCCTGTTGCTCCGGTATCACCCGTATCACCTTTCGGACCCTGAGGTCCGGTATTAGTTGGCATAGTAACTGAGTTACCATCACTAATACTAAGTGTTTGTCCGTTAACTGTTAATGATTGTTTTGGGATAAAAGCACCGGTATCCAAACTCACCCCATCAACTTTTATGTCGGTAGAAACTGAGATAGGTTCCTTAAACTCAATGTATGATGCCATTTATTAGCCTATTTTTTGAATCATATAATTTAATGCTGATGCTCCCGGATTCTTAGCTACTGAAATATCTACAATGTTTGTAGTGCTTCTAGCAATTTTTACTTCCACATTATCATATGGAGATGTATTACTATAAACTTGAACCATAACATTTCTTGTTCCAAAGTTGTGAGTAATTTGCCAACTTGTAGCATTTCCGATTGTACCTGTTTTTTCTCTTGCAGTTTGACAAGAAACAACTTCTGTACAGAAGTTCTGAACTTGTGATGCAGCAATATCAATAGTAACATCTGCTGCTGCCGTAACAAGACCTTTATCGTCTACAGTTATTTGTGATACTGTATCTTTTTTTCCGTATGTTGCTGCTTTTACTCCTGAAGCCGGTATGCTTACTGCTCCTGCAGTTACACTTAGTCCACCTGCAGTTGGGAAGTTAGCAATACCTTGAACCGTTGCAGTTGCAACATCAATGTTTTTGTTAATCTCTGTCCAATCTGCTGCACTTGTAGGATTATCTTGATTAGCAATAATTAAATCACCAACCTCTAAAGCAGGGTTCCAAAAGTTTGCAGGTACACCTGTACCGGCTTTGGTTACTGCATAAGTAAATCCTTTTTTAATTGAAGTTCCTGTTGGTGCTGCAGTTGATGCATCATATCCACCTTGATAGATTAATGAACCTGAACCTGCAAATGTAGTATCTACATAATTTTTTGAAGCTGCATCTTGTGCTGCCGTTGGGTCAGCCATATCAACAATCTTCTTGCCATTCATATCCAAGTCGGCAGTCGGATTAGCAAAGTCATTTAGTTTAATATCACCAATAACAACTTGACCATTTAAACTACTAAAGCATCCTGCTAAAGTATCTCTAGTTGGGTCTATATCACCTTTTGGTGGGTCTAGTTCACATAGGTCTAGGTTTATTGTTACATTACCTGTAGCACTTGCTACCGTATCAATACCTACTGAACCTGCAATAGTTACTGTATCACCATCTGCAATACCTTGTGCAGTACCGGTATCACCTGTAATTTTAAAGCCATCCATTGTTCCCGGTGCACTTCCGTTAGTAACAGATGTAATGTGACCCGTTGCATTTGTAATAATTTGTGACGGGTATGTATATGTACCTGCAGTTCCAAAAGCATCGTGGTTTATAGTTACTGTATCGTTAGCACTTACTGTTCCTGTAAGAGCAGTACCACCACTAATTGTAACTGTATCACCATCACTAACTGTTTCTGCAGTACCACCGTCTGATGCTAAATCAAACGAAGACATTGTTCCTGCTCCACCTGTAGATGCTGCAGTTACTCTACCTTGAGCATCTACGGTAATGTTGGCTGAAGTAAATGAACCTACGTTTGAATTTACTGAAGGCATTTCAATATCAACCGTTAAAGGAGTAGATGTAGCAACAGTTAATGTTGAAGACGTGAACGCAACCGTGTTTCCTGAAGCTACAGAAAATGGATTTTTTCCATCTGTAATATCAAATCCTGCGAATCCTGAAGGAATAGTTGCCCAAGTTCCATCTCCCTTTAAATACTTTACATTGTCTGCTGCTGCCGGTGCAGGTACTGCACCTTTAGTTCCTGCAGTTGTTCCGTTTGCACCTGTAAAGTCATTAATACTAATAGCCGGTGAAGTACCTCCACTTGAAACTATTGGAGCAGTTCCTGACACTCCTGTTACTGTACCTGTGTTAGCAGTAAAAGGTAAGTCTTGTACGGATGCATAATTAACAACACTCTTTGAATCTGAATAAATAATGTGTGCCTCTAAAGGAACAGGTGTATTTGATAAATTAGTTGCTGCAAGAATAAGGTTATTTGCTGATGCTCCATAATCAGGACTAATTGTTATTGCACCTGTTGAGGAAGATGCAGTAAGACCTTTACCTGCAGATATACTTGTTACACCACCTTGACCATCTAACTCTACCCAAGCTTTATTTACATCGTCATAATACTTTATTGTACCTGCCTGTGAATCGTAAACGATTTGACCCCCACCCAAATTGGATGCCGGAGTACCTGCTGAACTTTGCAATAAAACATTTTGGATTTCTAGTCCCGTTAAGTCTATCGCATCTAAAAATTTTATTGCCATAATTTCTTTTTTTTTTAATTTTTTTAGTTACAATAAGCTTGACCTGAAAATGGTGCAGCAAATGTAACTGTTACTCTGTTTTTATTAATATAATCTACTCTGCCAAATACTTCTTCGTTGAATGAATTTACTGCAGTCACCGAAGGGAACTTGTTTAAATTGTGTGTAATGTCCCATTGGAAGATTGGTGTTCCTTGCGTAAAAACAAAAGTTTTATCACCTGTACTAGCCGATGGATTCCATTGCAACAAAGATATAAAATATTCTTGATTTTTTTCAAGAGCACCTTCACCTGCAATAAGGGTCACACCAATGGTATGAAATTGAGGAGTTGAGTATAAAGTTGAAGAATCCCAATCATAAACTCCAAACTTGCTTACATCTTTAGTGTTGGTTATCAAAACCTGAGAACCAATTAAACTAGTATAAAAACTTGAAATGTCTGTGGGAGTTCCTTGACTCACATATTGTAAACTAAAATCACTCAATACAAACTCAGTTACTTGGTCAAAGTCAATGCTATTTCCTACCGGTGGGTCAAAAGATATTGTACCCTTTTCTAAGGTTGGTTTCTCTGCAGTTAATACTTGAAACTTAAATCTTATTGTTTGTTGGTCTATTGCAGAAGATTCGTTTATATAATGTACTACCTCATTTACGGAAAAGTTTTTTGTCCCTCCTGTAGATGAATCAGTACCAATCATTTTATCTCCTCCCCTGACGTGAGTATCTATAGGATATGATATGAGTCTAGACATTAATTGCTGAGTTTTTTATAAATACAAAGGTACTGAAATTATTTGATGGTTTATTTTTTAGTTTCGGAATAAGACTTCATCATTTTCTCGCCTGTTCTCCCGATAACATAACCACCAATACCTATTTGTAAAAGGTTCCAAAACTCATTTTCTAATTCAGGTATTTTTAAATCGAATAAGGGAGCAACAAACTTTACATAGATTACTATAAAACCAAAAGCTAACATTAATATTGGTCGCCAACTTCTTTGTAACCAATTACCTTTTGCTTCTGCAACTATGATTTCTGTTTGCATTTTTTGCAATTCTAATTCCTTCTGAATTAAAATTTGCTTGATAGCATTTTCTGCTAAAATCTTTTCTTCTTTAGATGTGAAGAGTTTGTCAAGACCTCCCATTATGTCTTTAACTACACTACCTCCGAACCATTCAACAATTTTTTTCATATTCCATTTCGCTTATGTACCTATACTCTTCGGTAGCATCAAAACTTGGACAAGCTTTATTAGCAAAATCTCTATGACCGTGCACTACACTATCAGTATGTATGGCTTTTAAAGTTAGTAATAAGGACTCAAGACTGTCCACTTGTTCTTGAGTTCTAGTATCTTTTGGAGTCTTTCCGTCAGACTCAACACCCCCGATATAACAAATTCCCAAACTGCTTTTATTGTACTGTTTACAATGAGCACCGGGAACATTATCTTCTCTTCCTTTTTTAATTGTACCGTCTAAATACACGATGTAGTGGTATCCCACATCTCTCCATCCTCTTCCGTTAACGTGCCAATCTCTTATTGTATCTATTGTGATGTGTTGACCTTCACGAGTTGCAGAGCAATGTACTATGAGTTTATCAATCTTCATTCTTTTTTTTAGACTCCTTGTTTAGTAAGTACCATCTTTGAGCCGTGTATCCAACTGAGAGGAAAAGCAAAGTAATCTTTAATATCATATCTATATGCGACATCGAAATCGCAAAAGTACCTATATTCAATAAGTACATTTTTATGTCACCCATCCAATTATTTATCATTACTAATGTAGTTATACATTATCGTTACGTCATCACCCAATGTAGATGATATAGTCCAATAGCTATTAATTTTCATATTTTGATTGTTATGCCGATTGTTATTTTCATTATCCCCAAAGTGCTATGATTTCTTTTGCATCAGTACCTGTTCCATAAACTTTCTTTACTTGTACAGGAAAGAATCCTACAGGAACATTTTGAAATGTTACAGTTGAACCTGATATAGTATCAACTTTTAAATTTCCACTCACACCAATATACAATACACAACCGTTATTTGCATTTGGATAACTACCATCAACAGGGTTTGCTTTATAAACTATAAAGTTTTCAGTACCTCCTACGTTTTTAAAAATATCTGCGTTTAAGACAAGTGTCGTTTCATCCACAACAAGGATTACAGTAGCTGCTTCTCCTGTCGTAGTATTATAAACTATATCTAATTCTCTTACTCTATCTTTAACAAATGCAGTTGCAGATGTTGCAATTAGTTTATCAGTACTTACTGAATCACTAACCCCTTGAGATACTATATTTGTATAAGGTATATTACAGTTATCAGATACGATTACTTCTAAAGCTTCATAGCCTTGTAAAATGTTGTGTGCCATAATTATTATTTTTTATAAGGAAATTTTTCGTTTAATATTTTTTTCCTTGCTCCACACCCACAGTCTTTTTTTAATGCTTTGGCTCCTGCCTCAACAATTTTTTTGATTCCGGTTGCAGTTGTTATTTTTTCTATACTATCTCCTAATCCTTTTGATTTCATTTTGATTATTTTTTACACATACATTGTGCAACAGGACATTCGTTTACATCAATGATTAATTTTGAAACTAGCCAATTCCATTTGCAACAAAGTTTACACCAAACCTTTTGCATCCACATTCCTAACCTTACAAATAACTTACCCATCTTAGAAGTTGTGCTTTGTTACTTTTAGATTGTTTGAATGGTAGCATCCTTGTGCTGAAGATTTGTTTCCTGAATATGCTTTCTTGCCATAAGCTTTTTCCATACCTTTAGATTCATCTCTTCTTGATTTCATAGACTGAGATTTTTTTCCATTTCTCATTCCCATTGACTCATCGAGTCTTGAATTATAACCTTGCTTTTTCATATTATTATTATTAATTAATTATAAAAATCTTGGGTTCTTTGAAGAACCATACTTACTTGCCTTTGGTTTTTTAGTAGTTGCTTTCTTTACAGTTGTTCCAACTTTCTTAGCAACTTTCTTTACACCCTTACCTACTGACGATACAGCATTTTTTACAGGGGAATTTGTTTTCTTTCTAATCAGTCCACCTTTAGCCATTTTTCTTTTTGACCCTAAGCCTCCTGCTTTCTTTCTAGTATGTACTTTTTTACCGTATGCCATTGTTCTAAATTTATTTTACAAATATACTAATATTTTCCTTGCCTATTTTTTGGTGAGGACTTAGTGCTTCCACCCTTACCTGCCCAAAGTTTTTTACAACTCCAATACCTAGCAGTTAGTTTTGATTTAGCAGTTCCACATTTATGTCTTGCCTTAAAAGATTTTCTCGCTTTAGAAGAATAATTATGCCCATATCCTTTTGCTCCAAAGTGAATTAACTTCTCTCTTCCGTTCTCACAAGCCTTAACCATTTTCTTTTTACCCGGTCTTGTACTTGGTCTAACGACATTGCACTTCATATTTTTTTTACTTACTGCCACTACTTTTTATTTTTCTTAGTAAGGCTTTTAAGTTTAGCTAAAGCACTTTGAACTTTAGTTTTACCTTTTACAGTATTTTCTTTTGTTCTTTTTACTTTGTCTGCTTTTTTTCTTGGTGCAGGTCTTGAACCTGATTTCTTTACATCAACATTTGTTTTTCTACCTGTCTTAGTATTAAAGGTGGTAGTTTTAGTTTTAGTAATTCCTTTTCTTTTTGTAGTAACAGTCTTCTTAGCTTTCTCACCACTTTGCTCAACCTTTACAGTTCTCTTTGGTCCTGCTTTTACTGCAGCTTTGCTTTTATCAATTTTAGCTTGACCTCTTGCAGATAGTCCCGGTTTATTTAAAATTTCTCCGGCACGAACTTGTCTTTTGCCTTTGGCTTCTTTCTTCTTTAACCTAACTGCTCTTTTTTTATTTCTTAGGTTTTGTGTAGCTTCTGACTTTTTAGTTCTTCCTGCTACTCTTTGTGCTTTGGTTCTTCCTGTTGGCATAATATTTATTATTAGTTTTTATATCTTTAATTGTAGCTACCCAATCTTTAGGCAGTCTATTTCGGTTGTATTGGTCAATTAACCATCTATCACTTCTATTTTCTTTTTCTACTGTGTGCTGCACTTTTAATTAACCTTTCTTCCATTTTCGCAACCTTAATTTTAAGATTGGTGTTTTCTATAATTAGTTCTTCAATCTTTAATTCTAAAGAATCAATCTTGTCTTTTAACTCTGTAATTATCTTTAAAGATAATTGGTCAAGCTTATCTCCCTCTCTTTCATTTTGGTCCATCTTCTTTTTGATTATAGACCAAATCTCTTTTACACCAAAAGCAGACAACAATGCTATGAGTAATCCTTCATCCACTATGCCCTTCTAGTTCTTTTACGAACTGCACTTACTTTTCTTCCTCCTGCACCTTGCTTACCTATTCTAGCTTTCTCTCTTTGTTTAGAAGCTAATTTACTTCTAGACATTTCCGATTTAGTAACCGGAGTTTTTTTAGAAACTCTTTTAGATGGTCTACAGTATTCACTTCTACCACCTGTTCCACAAGGTTTGCCTGTTCTAGTATCTACCCATTTTTCTTTTCCCCATCGTTTGAGATTAGAACCGGCTTCAGATTTTTTTACTTTACCTTTCTTTTTCCTACACTTTGCAGTAGCCTGTGCTGCTCTAGCCGACCACTTGCCGTAGCTTCTCATTACCTTTCTATAACACGCATCTTTTGGCATTACCTTCCTTGTCCTCTATATTTTTTTTTGTACTTTACTTGACCTTTACTAGCATTCTTATTATGAGAATGAGATTTACGTTTTGTTTTAACGTAAGTAGATACATTTGCTTTTCGTGCCATTAGCCTCTAGTACTTCTATTGTTTTTCTTTCTGTGTAATCTCATTTTACTACCTTTCAAATGAGCACCACCAAATGTTAGATTACCACCTGATGAAACTTTTCTTTCACCACCTTCTTTCTTTTTCCAAACTGCAACATCCTTAGGTTTAAAAGTACTTAGGTCAGGTGTGGTATTTTTTTTAGCATCACCTTTTTTGTATACTTTATTTTCTTTTTTAGTTGTAGTTTTAGTATTACCTCCTTTATCCATAATAAATGTATCTTTGCTACAAAGATATTAAATTTAATTCAATGGTTGATTACCTTAAATATTGGAGGGTAGTTCGTTATTTCATCAAGGCTAAGTATGGATTAAGCCAAGCTGATTTAGACATTATACTGTTTCTTCGTTCCGAAAAATATTTTTCAAAAGATGACTTTGACGAGTTCAATGAACTTGTTAGTTGGGATAAAAATAGATTTGAGAATCTTCGCAAAGAAGGTTGGATAGATTCTTTTAGGAAACGTAAAGGTAAACGGAAAGCATTATACCAATTATCATATAAAGCACAGAGGGTAGTTACCTCTATATATAAAAAACTAGAGGGTGAAGAGATACCTGAAAGTAAATCTTCTAACCCTCTATTTCTAAAAAATGTTTCCTATAATGATAAGGTTTATAGGAACTACATTAAAAAACTAAACAAGTCTATTCGACAACAACAACATCTCTCTCAGTAATTACAGTATATAAAATATCCTGAATCATCATAGAGTATCCTGCACGAGAATCATAATAGATGGTGTCGTTTGGTTCTATATTATTTACATCAGTACCTGATGCATTAACAGTTCCTTTCCTGTATCTAATATTATCTACATCGTCTGCAGACAATAAAATACCTGATTCTGTTTTAACCTCTTCCTTTACCGGAGTCAGTAGTATGTACTTTCCTATTGGCTTCATAATATTTTTCGCTTTCGGTTTGGTTGAGGTTCTTAACGTAGTAACCTTCTTTCTTTAAAAGTCTAATAGCTTTTTGAATTTCTTCTTCCTTCATTCGGAAGTGGTGAAATATTTGATTATCTATTGGCATTGTATTAGTATTAAATTAATTATTATCTTCATAAGTTCGTGCCATTGTTATAATGGCATTAGTTGATAGCAATGTTATTGCAACCGATACTGCATTCTGAAGTGCTGACCTTGTAACTTTCAATGGGTCTATAATACCCATCTCATACATATCACCATACTCATCATTCTTTACGTCATACCCTGCGTTAGCAGGGTCGGTTATTTTAAATTCGTATCCTTCATAATCTTTACCTGCATTTTTCCAAATTTGTTTTAATGGAGATTGTAAAGCTTGTTTTAGAATTTGTTTAGATACCGTAGAATCATCCAACTCCATTGATTCTCTTAATAAAGCAAGACCACCTCCGGGAATAATACCTTCTTCTAAGGCTGAACGTACTGCACAGACTGCATCATCAACACGGTCATACAGTTCCTTCTGTTCCAAATCTGTGTTACCCCCGACAAAGATGACCCCTACACCACCTTTGAGAGAGGCAATCCTGCTAAGTATAAATTCCTTGTCTTCTTTTTTAGTTGCATTTTTATGAGCATCTTGAAGTTCCTTAATTCTATTTTTAATTTCTTCTGAATCTTTGGTATTTTTTATGATGACAGATGAGTCACGACCAACTATCACCTTGGAGCAATGACCCAAATCGTTTACTGTCATCAATGACAAATCATCTCCTGTCTTCTCACTAAAGTAAGTAGCACCCACACTAACTGCAATATCTTGCATTAGTTCGTGTTGCTTGTATCCAAAGTTTGGTGGAGGAACCACACAAATCTTTAGACTGTTCTTCATTACATTAGCTGCAAGAGTATTGACTACGTTAGTAGACGTTGGTGCAATAATTAAAAGCTTTTTGTTTTCCTGTATAACAGGTTTTAAAACTGCTTCTATATTTAAAATGTTTTCTATTGGAGCATCACTAACTAATATGTGACAGTCTTCCAATATACATTCATCTTTCTTTTGGTTGTTTACAAACAATGGACTTAGGTATCCTCTGTCTACTTTTAATCCATTTGTATAATCATAATATGTTTCTGAAGTTTCAGATTTGTCAACTGCTACGATACCGTGCTTTCCTACCTTCTTATAAACCTCAGCAATAATAGAACCGAGCACCTCATCATTATTTGCTGATATTGTGGCTACGTCTTTCAACACCTTGGTAGAAACTTTCTTGGCTTTAGCCTTCAGGTTAGAAACAATCAGATTGGTATCCTCTACCAAATCTCTCAAGACTTGAGTTTTGTTTTCTTTAATATACTCTGTTCCTGCTTCAACTAATGCTTCAGTTAAAACAATTGCAGTTGTAGTTCCATCACCGGCATTAGATGCAGTACGTTCTGCAGCCTCTTTCATAATACGAACTGCTAAGTGTTCTGTTGGGTCTAGCAACGAAACAGACTTAGCAACTGTCACTCCATCTTTGGTGACTGTTATTCCGTGTGTGTGTTGTGGTGATTCTATTAATACAGTTTGACCTGATGGTCCAAGTGTGGACTTAACTGCTTTGGCTATTTTTTCGATTCCTTTGAAAAGCTTATCTCTGCCCTCTTGGTCGAACAATAGATTCTTAGGGGTGTATCCTAGTTCTGACATATTATAATAAATTTAATTTAGTCAAAGATACGAATTTATTTTATCTTAGCACTATTACTCTTTATGTTTAACTTTCGTCTAATTCCGTTTTATTGTTCTCTATATAGTAGTAGTAGTAGTAGTAGTAGAAATAAAATTAACCCTTGTAATTTTGGATTTAAAATCGACATAATCGACATAGTATTGATTATCAATAAGTTAGCTTTTAATAATCGACATATAATTGTCATAGAAACGACATAAGTAAAAAAAATAATATTAATATTGACATATGCACCTATAGCTTAATTGGATAAAGCAACTGCCTTCTAAGCAGTAGAGTCTAGGTTCGAGTCCTAGTAGGTGTACAAAAAAAAAGAGGAACACTAAGTTCCTCTCCTTCCAATCAATCAAATCAAAATCAACTACATTCTGTAGAAGTTCTTTCGACCTTCTGCAAGGTCAATACCGTCTGCATACATATCTACTTTCTTTGCTCTTCGCATAGACTTGCGTAGCATAGCTGCTTGTTCTATTCCTGAGATACCATCGGGTCTGTCATTAATGAGTCTACCTTTCTCAACTCTTAATCCACCCATACTTTGAAATTTCATATTCATTTTCATATCTATTGCTTTTGAACAAAGATACAAAAATTTTTTAGATGTCTATAGTATTTAGGTTATATGACGTTGTACGCAATGTACCCCCTATCCGAAAGTGATATTTTTTTTGTCTGACAATTTGATTTTGAAATCTGCCGTTGGACTTTTTTAGCTTTTTTCTAGCAGGGTAGTACTGCTAACCTGTTAGCTATTGTGATGCTGACAGGACTGCCTACCTGCAGTCCTTTCATCTGTCGTTATCCTGTCCTTATCTGACCTTCCCCTACCCCCACACCCCCACATCCCCAACTAAACTTCAATCAAACAGAGAGAGGTTGAAGGTAGCCTCAGCAGGGTTGTAAGATTGGGTAAACAATTCAACGTAATTTAGACTGATGTAACTTACTGATACTCAGCGAGTTTAAAACTAAAATGAAAAAAAACTAAAAAAATGTTTGGTAGTTAAAAGAATTAGACTAAATTTGTACCTGAATTATTAATTAAATATATATCAAATGAAAAATCAAAATGACATTTACTCTAGGATTAATGACCTAGTAATCGAGGGACTAACCAAGGAAGGTATGCAATGGTTCAAGCCTTGGAAAGGTGGACAAGAGAACGCACCTTTTAACCTGCACACTAAGAGATATTACAACGGGTTTAACATCTTTATGTTGAACTTTGTAATGAGAAGCGAAGGTTACGAGCATAACCAATGGATGACCTTTAAGCAAATCTCTGAGAAGGGTGGCAAGGTTATCAAAGGTAGCAAGTCAACAGAAGTTTACTTTTGGCAGATAGGTTACTTCGACAACAAGACAGGTAAATTTGTTCCTGCTAAACTTATCAAGACTATTAATGTTTCAGAGCAATTTGAAGGTAAGGATAGATACAGAAAAACATTTTCTGTAAGGTTTTACAAAGTGTTCAACGTAGCACAGACTGAAGGCATTGAGCCAATGGTTAAAGAAGAGGTTGTAACTGATGTAGTTAATGAGCCTAATGAAGTTGCTGAGGCTCTAGTAAAAAGCTATGTAGAAAAGCAAAACGGATTTAAGATTATGCACAGAGAGAACTCTGCATACTACTCACCTACTAGAGATATAGTTAATATGCCAATGCTAGAAACATTTGTTGATGCTGATAGCTACTACAAGACTTTGTTTCACGAGTTAGCACATAGTACAGGTCACAAGTCAAGATTGAATCGTAAGTCAATGACTGAGATTTCACATTGGGGTGACAATACCTATGCTAAGGAAGAGTTAGTTGCTGAGATTAGTTCTTGGTACTTAGTCGGTCTGTTAGGACTTAATCCACAGGACAATGAAGTTAACTCTCAAGCCTATATCAAAGGGTGGTGCAAGAGTCTTAAAGATAAGCCTAGCGAATGTGTGTTTGCTATGCAACAAGCAACCAAGGTTGTAGACTACCTTCAGCAGTAGTCTTAACCGACACCAACACCAACCTCACTTCAGCAACGGAGTGGGGATTTGGTGGTAGATAACAATTATTAATTAAATCAATTTAAAATGACAAAATCAAATTTAACATTCCAAGATATAGATTGGAAAAACCATTCTGCTCTTGGTGAGCAGGGTGTTCAAGGTACGTTGACCATTGGTCAATATGAACTATCAGTTGTAGCAGGTGAAGGTCTGTATTCAACTGCAGGTAAGGAGAGTTTCTACAAGCCTTGTAGAGCAGGTTATTATATCTCATTTGAGGTGGCAGTCTTTCAAGATGTTACTGAAGGTGAAGGTCAAGAGTTTACCAATAAGTTTTTCTATGGTGATTTTGAAACCAATGATAATGTTTTAGGATGGCAAAGTAAGTGGCAAATCAATAACCTAATCAAACGCATTGAGGACTCATTGAAGACTGTTAAAATAGACTTCAATAATTCATATGAACAAGAAGAGGTTACTGATGAGTTCAAAGAGAAATGGGTAGACATAGAGCCATTGGATACCAACAACAATCTTAAAACTATAAAAGAAATAGCTGAGTCAGGTAAAAAGATTAACCAAGAACAAGACCTTAAATATCAAGAATTTGTTAATGCAGGTTGGACTGAGGGTGATAATCTAAAGCTAGAAAAAGATTGGAGAGAAACAGAACATAGTTTTATAATAGGTGACACTAAGTATATTATTACTGTTCATAGTGAAGATGTTTATGTTAAAGTTAAATTCCTCAAGTATAAGAATAGTTATGATGTTGAAACACCATATTTAAAATGGGTATGGACTTCACCTACTGATGCTTATGGTAGTGGTTGGAGAAGTTCTAAGAACGGCAAGTATACTAGCTATTCAATTGTTGGTAGTGAAAGACAATACTCAGCCAAAGGATTACTTAAAAAGGTTGCTGAGGTAAACAAAGAAAGCCAATGGAACTTTGATGCATACATCAAACAAAGACAAGCATTTAACAAGGCTAAGGAGTTGTTGCAAGAGAAGTATCCAAAAGCAACTGTAAAGAAAGGTTATACAAGATATGACCACACCTTCAGAAAGATAGACTTAGTGTTTAAATCAGGAAGTACCTTACATTTTTATGTATGTGACTATGGAGATACTCTGCTTAAATTAGATAAGGTTATCGACACACAAAAATTAACCTATGACAATTGGGAAGGTTGGGCAGACAGATTTAATAATCAAAAAGGAAAAGTATGAAGACAGTAGTAGCTAAACTAATCCTTGGAGTTCCTGTAACTCTAGGGATTGGTATGGCTTTCGGATTGAAAGACCATACCCCTGTGAGTGAGCAGAAACAAATCATAGAACAAGTCGTAGATAGTCTAGAGCAAACAAAGGATACCATACCTATAATTAAATACAGGACTCTGAATTGGGATGACTTTTTAGAAACTATAATATGGGTAGAAAGCAGAGGTCAAGACTCAGCATATAATCCTGAAGAAAATGCAGTAGGAGTTTTACAAATCAGACCGATTATGGTTAGAGAAGTAAACAGAGTTTTAAGAAAGCATAAGTCTGATTTAAGATTTACTTTGGAAGATAGATGGGACAGACAAAAGTCAATTGATATGTTTGAAATAATGGCTGAAGAAGTTTACTGTTGTATCGGTATATCATTTAGAGAGTATTGTGAAGTCGTTGCAAGAAAATGGAATGGTGGTGGTCGTGGTCACAAAAAGAAAGCCACGTTAGAATATTGGCAGAGGATAGAAAATAAAATGAATCAAATAAATTTGGAATTGTAAAAGATTTAGACTATATTTGTACCAAGTTATTAAGAAACACTAGGTAATAATTAATAATTCATTGTGGGTGACCTAGCATCCCCACCAAGCTGACCTTGAGATAGTGGTCGGCTTTTGGTGGTGAAAACAATTATTAATTAAATTAAATCAAATGAAAAAATCAATTTTAATTATTCAAAAGAGTCTAATGACTTTAACCTCATTGTTCGTGTGGGCAATGATAGTCCGATTATTAATTCACATTTTAACGAATGATATAACCTTGTCTGTAGCAAGTGTTGTGTCCTTTACTATTGTTAGTTTGTTTGTAGGTTTCTTAATCTATGCATCAGCTAGTTTATTGTTAGAAGTGTTAAAATCTAAAGAACTTTAATTATGGGATATAGAAGTCAAGTTTACGTTGGAGTTCCACCAACAAAAGGTAAAGAGTTAGAAAGTTTTGAGTGGGAGTATGGAACAACACACAAATCCACCTCAACCTTTCTAGATTTATTCAAACCTGTCAAAAGAAATTCTGATGAGGGAATGTATATCTATATGGGCGATTGGCTCAAGTGGTATGAAGGATACAAAGATGTTGATGCTATCACAAATTTTGTAGAAGAGTGTGAAGGTTTTATTGTAGCCATTGGTGAAGATGAAGCTATTCATTCAGCAACAGGAGAATACTACGAGTACATTGATATAAGAACGCAAGTAGATATATTATGAGTTATAAAGTCACATTAGAATTTCAAACAGGTAGACCATCCTACGGCAATAGCCGTGGGACTTGGTCAATGACTAAAGAGTTTAACGACCTTAAACATTGCGACAACTTTATTAAATATATAGAGAGAACAAAAAGCTATATGCTTGATGAAGTATTTTATGAAGGTGGCTATCCTTTCAAAGAAGGAGATGACTATTGGGTAATTGAAGACAACACAATTGTGTGGTCGTGTTGGGATGAAATCTCAGAGCAGTTATTTGATAAGAATAGAATCTACTTTACATCCTTCAATGATGCTGAGAAATACGCAGAAGGAATGAAGAACGTAAAGGTTATAAGTCTAGGAGAAAAGTTTTATTACAAGGCAGTTAGAGTTCCTGACTTTGATATGGTGGGTTGTCCACAGTATGGAGAAACACCATACGGAGTATGTCTTGATGTATACCACGAGAACGGAGAGTTCTGTGAGAGTGGTCACGATTGGTCATACTTCAGCACAGAAGCTGAAGCTGAGGAGTATGTAAATAAATTTAATAATAAATATAAAAAATCAATTCAATGAAAAAAATAGATATTGAAAGTGCCAAGGCTTTTATGGAAGCTAGAAAGTTCAAGACAAGTAATACAGAGGTTGTGGTACTGCCTAACGTAACTGTATTAAAGCTATTCGGAAATGAAATAGCATATAGATATAATTGTCCTGATAAAATTTTATCAATCACAAATTGTGGTTGGAAAACTAAGACAACTAAATCAAGATTAAACGCAATACTAATACACTATGATAGTGTTATATTTCAAAGACAAAAAAAGTGGTACTTAAATCTTGGTGATTCAGAGTTTGAATGGGATGGAGAATTAATTGATGTTAATATGCTACAAAACAAATATATTTGTGGTAGTTGTGGCGAGTATACCAATCAATATGTTTACTCTGAACAAAGAGATATAGATGAATGTCCAACCTGTTACGATATAAACTCTCAGATGTTTATTGGCTCAACAAAAAAAGCAATGTAATATGATAACAATTAAGCAACTTAAAAGCATAGCATTTGATATAAAGTCAGATGATTCTTGGGTGAATGATAGTCATTCAAGTGCAGAGTATAAAGGAATCTGTGATGGATTGAATAGATTAATTAATCACCTTGAAGAAATTGAATGTGAAGAATGCAAGAAAGATGAAACCGAATGGTTGAATAATTTTGCTGATTATATTCAAGACATTAAGCCTAATATATATAATGAAGCCTGTGAATACGCAGATAAACTTGAAGAAGATGAGTAAAATATATATAACAAAGAAAGATAAATTCGTTTGGTTAGATGTAACCAAAAGATGTAAGTCATCAATGACTACACTAGAACTAAATCAAGCACACGAATTGTACGCAGTTAATCCTGATGATGTTGACTACTTGATTGAGGATACCGATATGATACCAACTCTAATTAAACAGGGTTGTAGAATATGTATTGAGGTGGGACATCTTCCAAAAGAATATAAACCAAAGAACTCTTGGAAGGATACAGACAAAGAACTTATCAATGGATATTGGTATGTGAAAATGGCTGATATTAATTAGGTTAAGTCTAATTAAATTATTATTTTAGTATAAATTAAAAACACAATTAAATGAAAAATTTATTGCACATTCAACGTGAACATTTGCTTTCACTAAAACTAGACAAAGGCTCTGATAATAAAGAAGCCATTCAAAAAATTCAACAAGCATACGATAACAATACTTATGGTGCTAAGGAATACAAAACCACAAGAATCAAACTAAAGAGGGATGAGTTCCTTGAAAGGTTTGCTAACCCACCATCACTACATAAAGATTGTATTGAAATATATACATACTTAGGTGGGATGTTCATCCAAGTAATTAAGGATGGGAAAGAAAAGAAACATTGTTGGGATAATGGTGATGACAATTCAAAAACTATGAAGTCACTAGCATCATTAGAAAAACATATGTGTGAAGTAATCTTTGATAGTTCTTATTAATATGAAAAGTACAGAAGAATTAATCAAGGAAGTTGGCAGAGAAGTAGTGATGCTATTACTAGAAAAGAACAAAGCCTATGGTGATACTGCTAATAAACCACCAAAAATATTTTCCAAACTCTCAGCAAAGGAGGGTATATTAGCTAGGATAGATGACAAATTAAGCAGGATAAAAACTGTAGGTCTGAACGACAAGACAGAAGATACTCTGCTAGATTTAATAGGTTATCTTATTTTATATAGAGTGCAAGACAAAAAAGAAATTGCACAAAATTTGGAAAAGAATAAGAAATAAATTATATTTGCAGTCAATCAATTAAATTAAATTATATGTCAAAATCAAAAAAAGTTTTCACGGAGATTCGTGAAAGAGAAGTTCTGCAGGAAGAATTAATGCAGACTTATGAGGCAAAAGAAATTGAATCAGTTTCTGCTTCGCAACGTGAAGTGTTAAATGAAATCTTTGAGGCTTGGGGAGAAATCTTTGGAGTCAAAGATGTAAAATCAAAATCAAATGAAGACGAAAATTTTTAATGTTTATGTAGACAAAGTCTGCTACATCTTTGGAATAGAAAAGGAAATGCTTTTTACTAAAACAAAACGAAGAGATGTAGTAGATGCAAGGCAGTTACTTTATTACTTATGTTCTGAAAGACCTATGCGATTAGTATATATACAAGAGTATATGGCAGAGAATGGTTACGAAATAAATCATAGTTCAATTCATCACGGAATCGCACAAGTAAAAGATAAACTGTTAACCGATAAAGATTACATAGAAACTTTAGAGTCTATCACGAATGAAGCATAGCCTCGAACAAGTATTTCAGCAGTCTAAACTTGATGACTATGCCGTTACTTTAGATGGTGATGGATATGAGTCTAGGATGGTCTATGGAATTAAGATAGTTCGTGACAATGAAACCAAATCTATTCAACTATTAAATACTATGGTTGGTGGCGATTATTACAGAGAACTACCCCACAATCAGTTGGAGGTTTTTTTAGATAAAGGTTGGAGAATTGGAGTTTATGTTGTAGCTTTGTCTAACTATCGTTCAAAACTTATTCTTATTGAACAGAAAATTCATAGAGTAATGAACGGTAATAAATCAGAGAAACAGATAAAATCCTTGAAAGGTCAACGGACTAGGATAATGAATCAGTACACAGAAATTAATCAGAAGTTTAATCAATTAAATTTAAATCAAAATGGCAACGAAGTCAACAACAACAAAGAGGAAGCAGACAACCTTTGAAAAATTATCTGCAGTCAACGTAAACAAATATGTTGAGAAGAAAAACAATCTAACCTACTTGTCTTGGGCATATGCTTGGGCAGAAACTAAGAAGCATTGTCCTGATGCTAGATATGAAATCTTAGACACAGAGTATGATGATGCTATAGGTTTTATGTGCCACACACAAGTAACAATTGAAGGAGAAACATTATCAATGTGGTTACCTGTAATGGATAGTAAGAATCAAGCAATGAAAAAGCAAATGTATTCTTATACTACAAGGTATGGTGAGAAGCAAGTTGCACAAGCAACTACAACAGACATCAATAAAACTATTATGAGATGTCTTACTAAAAACTTAGCAATGTTTGGTCTAGGTATTTATATTTACGCAGGTGAGGATATGCCAATGGAAGATGATAAGGTTGTAAAGACTACATCATCAAACGATAAGCCAACATTAGAAGTTGGTGATGCTAAGTGGGATGCAATGGCTAAGTTCTGTACAGAAAACAAAGCACTTGGCTACAAGAAACTTTGTGATAAGATAGGAACTAAGTATACTCTTAGTGCAGGTGTTAAGAATGAAATTAAAAATCTTATCAAATGAAAGAAGTAATAGAAAAACTAAAAGATGATGTTCAATATTACGGTAGTTTTGGTAAGCAGTATTTATCAAACTCTGATATTGGAACTCTATTAAATAATCCTAGAGAGTTTAGACAACCTCAGGATGATAACGTAAACTTTCATAAAGGTAGATACTTTCATCAGCTTATTCTTGAGCCTGAGAAAGCAAAAGAAACTAAGTTCATAGAAGTATCATCTAGAAATACTAAAGCATATAAAGAACAGGCAACTAATGGAATCATTATGCTTCGTAAAGAAGGTATTGAAATTGAAGAGTGTGTTCAAGCTATGATGGGTAACCTTCCATTCTTTGAAGGTATCAGAGAAGAAGGTAGTGAATATGAAGTACCTGCAGTAAAAGAAATACACGGTTTTACTTGGAAAGGAAAGGCAGATATTGTTTGTCCTAATCAATTAATTGATTTGAAAACGACAGGTTCAATCTCAGATTTTAAGTGGTCAGCACGAAAATATAATTACGACAGTCAATGTTTTATATATCAGCAGTTGTTTGGTAAGCCATTAGTATTTTATGTGGTTGATAAAACATCTAAGCAACTAGGTATATTTAAGCCATCACAAGACTTCATTGATAGAGGTGAACAAAAAGTAATCAAGGCATTAGAAGTGTATAAGAATTTCTTTGGAGATAATCCTAAGTATGATATAAATGAATACTATGTTGAAGAGATTCTTTAATAAGGTAACTAAAAGACAAGTGTTATGGTTTCAAGTTCCAATGAACTGTAAGACTCGTAGAGAAAAGGATTTCCTAATCTCAGATTTATTAAATCAATTGGAGCAAAAAATTAAAATCAAGTAAAAATGGCAGAAGAAAAAATCTTTGCAGATGGTTTCTCATTTAAGAGAAACGACAACGCACCCGAATTTGTGGTGGGTAAAATGTCCATCAAGATGGATGAAGCTATAGCTTTTGTAAAAGCTAACGCAAAAAATGGTTGGGTAAACCTAGATATTAAACAAGCAAAAGGAGGAAACTACTATTGCGAGTTGGATACTTGGGTAGCAAAACCAAAGTCAGAACCAAAAGCTGAACCTGTTCAAGCAGATACATCTAGTGGTGAAGACTTACCATTTTAATAATTGTTTTGTGTGTGAATTGGGGAAGGATTTACCTTCCCCTTTTTTTACTCAAGCAATGTCAATAATTATGTTAATATATAAATCTATATAATACTTTATATAATTTTTTTTCTTCCTGTATTACGAGAAAAAAATCAGCATAATCGACATAAGACTGATAATCAATAAGTTACAAAATCAAAATCGACATAAAACCGACATAAAAATGACATCAAAAGTTACAATCTTTCAAAACATTAAAGAAACTGATACACCTTTCCATAGAGAAGTAGGTGTTATACTTGAGAGAATAAAGAATGGTTCATCTAAAAAATTGGTGAAGAACATTCGGACTACCAAAGATAAAAACGAAAGAAACGAACTCAAGAAAAAACTACCTGCCTTATGTTTCTCAGGTGTATTCAATAAAAGAAAAGACTCAGCATTGGTTGAGCATTCAGGTCTAATATGCTTAGACTTTGATGGATACGAAAAACAAAAGTTACTATTAGAACATAAAGAAAAACTTACAAAGGATTCTTATGTGTATTCTGTATTCATATCACCATCAGGTAATGGATTAAAAGTATTAGTAAAGATACCTGCCAACCCTGACAATCACGTTAACTACTTCAACTCATTAGAAAAATACTTTGACTCACCATACTTTGATAAGATGTGTAAGAATGTATCAAGAGTATGTTACGAATCTTATGACCCATTAATTTATACAAACGAGAACTCAAAACTATGGGATACCATATCAGAAAAAGAATACAATGAAGTTGATTCATATCAAGACCCACCAACCATACCAATCACAGATGAGAATAAAGTGGTGGATATTCTAGTAAAGTGGTGGGCAAAAAAATATCCTATGGTTGAGGGACAAAGAAACCAAAACTGTTTTGTTCTTGCTATGGCTTTTAATGATTATGGAATAAACAAATCTTTAGCAGGTTATGTATTAAATAACTATGCTACCAAATCATTTAATCAGGCTGAGATTACAAGAACAATTGATTCAGCTTATGCTAATACTCAGAACTTTAATACAAAGTATTATGAGGATGATGAAAAGGTTCAATCAATAAAAGATAAAATAAGGAGGGGTGTATCAAAAAAAGAAATACGTCACCAACTAAACGAGGCAGGGGTTGATGGCGAAGCTATTACATCTGTCATATCTAGGATTGAAAAGGAACAATCTAAACAAACCTTTTGGGAAAAGAATGAGAAAGGAACTATAAAGATTATACATTTTTCTTTTAAGAAATTCTTAGAAGAGAATGGATTTTACAAGTACTGTCCTGAAGGAGGTAAGAACTATGTGTTTGTAAAGGTTACCAATAATCTTATTGACCATACTTCTGAAAAAGAAATCAAAGACTTTATATTAAACTACCTACAAGAGGTTGATGATTTAAGTATATACAATCACTTTGCAGACCACGTTAGGTACTTTCGTGAGGAGTTCCTTACCCTACTATCAACTATAGATATTTACTTCATTGAGGACTCTAAGGATTCGGCTTACTTATATTATCAAAACTGTGCAGTAAGAATATCTAAAGATTTAATAGAGCCGATAGACTATTTAGATTTAGGTGGATACGTTTGGAAAGACCATATTATAAATAGAAAGTTTAAAGTATGTGATGAACATCAATGTGACTTCTCAAAATTTATAGGCAACATATGTGGTAATGATGAGGCAAGAATTAAAACCCTTGAATCTACCATAGGATTTATGATGCACGGTTACAAAAACCTAAGCTATTGCCCTGCAGTTATTTTAAATGATGAGGTTATATCTGATAATCCTGAAGGTGGTACAGGTAAAGGCTTGTTTATGAATGCACTTAGTCAAATGAAAAAGTTAGTAGTCATAGATGGTAAAGCTTTTGCTTTTGAGAAATCATTTCCATATCAATTAGTTTCTGCAGATACTCAGATACTATGCTTTGATGATGTGAAGAAACACTTTGACTTTGAGAGATTGTTTAGTGTGGTAACTGAAGGGTTAACTCTTGAAAAGAAAAACAAAGATGCTATCAAGATACCATTTAGTAAGTCACCTAAGATTGGAATCACAACTAACTATGCAATAAAAGGTTCAGGTAATTCTTTTGCTCGTAGAAAATGGGAGATTGAACTTCACCAATACTATACCAAAACATATACACCAATGGATGAGTTCGGTAAACACTTCTTTGCTGAATGGGATGAAGATGAATGGTGTTTGTTTGACAACTTTATGACTTCTTGTTTGCAAGATTACCTGAGTACAGGTTTAGTTAAGAGTAAGTTTGTCAACCTACAAATTAGACAGTTGTCAGCAGAAACTTCACACGACTTTATTGAGTGGTGTGGACTAGTACAAGGTCATAAGAAAAATGAAATTATTAAAATAAATGAAAGGTTAATAAAGCAAGACTTATACTTTGAATTTATATCTGAGTATCCTGACTATGGTCCAAAAGCTAAGATGACTATTAGTAGAACTAGATTTTACAGATGGCTTGTAGCTTATGGTACTCACCTTACAGGAATAAAACCTGAGGAAGGAAGAGATATGTCAGGAAGATGGATTAGAATTAGACCCAAGCACGAAGCAGAAACACAAGCGAACTTGGAACTATGACAGAACAAACCTTACACTATGCTATGGTGAACTCCTTTAATATTATAATCCTTGGTTATGATTGGGAAGAAATTATAGATGGTAGGTATCCATACTTTGCACACAACATTGCAAAGAGAGTTCCAAATAAAAAAGAAATAAATAACATATTAAAGTACTTCATTGAGGTAGAGGATTATGAAAAATGTATAGCCATAAAAACATATATAAAGGAACAGGGGTAGTAGAAAGAACCCTTGGATATTCCAACGAACAAATGTATAAACAATGTAAATTGTTTTATGATATAGTATTCAAAACTAAAAAGGTAAAACAAGGAAGGGGAAAGAACGCAAAGTTTGTAGACAAAAGAGTATATGAAAACGATTATGCGATAGAGGAGAGAGCCTTGAAAAGTTTAGAATATTATAAAATAAAAATGGAAAACGATACAGAAATAAAGTTCAGGGATTATCAAAAAAAGATTATAGTAAAAGGTTCAGAGATATTAATATTAAATAATTTTCTGTACCTAACAATGGAAGTAAGAACAGGTAAGACACTAACAAGCTTAGGTATAGCAAGATTAATGAATAAAAAAAGTGTACTGTTTGTTTCAAAAAAGAAAGCACTTAGTAGTATCAATGATGATTACCTTGCGTTGAAACCTGACTATGACATTACTATAATTAATTATGAATCCTTACATAAGATTGAAACTAATGATTTTGATTTAGTAATCTTAGATGAGGCACATAGTATGGGTGCGTTTCCTAAACCTAGCAGAAGAGCAAAGCAGGTAAAAGAACTGTTAAGGGTTAACAATCCAAATGTAATTCTTCTTTCAGGTACACCAACCCCTGAATCATACAGTCAAATGTATCATCAGGTATATGGGATAAAGGGAAATCCCTTTTCCGGCTTTGTAAACTTTTATAAGTTTTCTAAACAGTATGTAAATGTTAAGCAAAGAAAAATCAATTCTCTTTACATAAACGATTACCACGATGGTCAT
>Ga0070748_1000044_pt1 | contig 61182 bp, 46 predicted proteins | sample VirMetDEL_Nov_12_FD_77015 | JGI IMG/M metagenome (GOLD analysis project Ga0070748, IMG submission 77015) | Aqueous microbial communities from the Delaware River and Bay under freshwater to marine salinity gradient to study organic matter... | ecosystem: Environmental > Aquatic > Marine > Coastal... | reverse complement strand
GAAGGCTTCAAGGTACATGCTCTGATGCTCTCTTTAAGAAAAAGAGAGCATAAGATCATAATCGACACCGTCCGTCAAATTGGGGGCGAAACGGTTAAAATATATTCACGATCTCGCCCTGTTGTTGCACCACAACTAATAAACTAGTAGATAAAGCACAAGTGTGAAATCTTGTGCTTTTTTGTACTTAAAATCATTTGAAAATAAGCTTCTGATGTTCAGTCATTTTTGTCCCGTTGTAGTTCAAAAAACATGGACGGAACTCACCACCTGCGTATGCCCCATAGCTGTTTTTGGCGTTAATCTTTAGCTGTAATACCCTGCGAGCACCGCTATCATCCTGCAACCAATCAAAGAAATGCCCTTCGACCTTGATAGAATCAGGATCTTTAAAATCACCAAAGCGTTTCAAGTAAGCCACACACTGCTCTATAAGGATTGATTCGTTAGCTGTATCGACAACAGAAGACATTTTCGGTGGAGGAGTTACTGAGATTGGTATGGCATCTTCGGCACAGGAGACTTGGCTATAGGTCTCCACCCCATTTACCATACATTTGTAGATTTCGGCCTCGGCACTAAATGCGCAGCACATGGCAGCAAATAAAATCCATTTCATTTATCTATCCTTAACTTTTTAAGCCGATTGTTGCTTTCTAATTGCTCTGCGCTCTTGGCTAATTCTGATACGCTCTGGCTCTGTATAAATTTTCTCCAGAACCATAAAGCTAAAATCCATAATATCGTAGGCTTCATCTTTACCTAGTTCGCCATCGTGCGCACCGTCATTACCATCCTGTCGAATGCAAGTCACCATGTCCTTTAACGAAGCAGGCCAATGATTATTATCAAAAAGCCACTCTAACCTATCGGCAAGATAATTCTTTTGTCGGGGAGTAATGGTTATTCCTGAGCCATCGGCTGGTAATTGAGACTTAGAAGCGAGATCTAGGCTTAATCTGAACATTGCACCTGCAGCGTTATAACAACCCGAGGCATAGCACTTTGCCCCCTCGACAAAGGCATTCTGTACGTTTAAAGGTAAATGTTCCGGAGAGGGGGATGCTTCAACATCAGCAAGAGTTACAAAAACGTGGACGTCTAAAAATTCATAAAGTAAATGTCTATGTATATTTAAATCATTTAATTCACGAAATGTTGCTCTGCCAGATACATTTGCACGAATCACTGATACTTGCTTACAATTTCTACATTGCATGGGCACTTCAAGATAAAATGTCTCCGGATAGCCATTAATCTCTCTTACTGGTGCAAAAGCAAGTACATCGAATGTGGTTTTTTGTGCCTTGCAGCGCGGGCAATCAGTTACATGAATTGACATATAATTTCCTGAGAAAATTTAACTTATTACATAATAACAACAATTGTGAATTGTTAAATACTCTAAATCTCTTTATGCCAAATGACCTTGCAGTAAGCCACACTTCTTAACTAAAACAATCTCCTCTGCTTCCTCGCCACAAATGCTGCCCTTTGCTCCGCGACTATCTGACTGATCCGGCGCTCGGTAAGACCATAATCGCGGCTTAACTGCTCTAGGTTATTGCCCTTAAACTCGCGCCAAATGCGGATATCCCGCAGCGCATCCTTAAGGCGTTCACCATTGGGGATGTAGATATCGCGCCCACCTAGGTAGGCACTTAGGCTAGTGGCTAAGGCTTCACTCACATTATCCGCATTATCAATATCGTATTGCTTTAAGGTTTGGCGCATCACATCGCACAGGCTTTGCAGGGTTGAGGGCCAGCGACGAATGAAGTCCTCACGCTCATCGGGCTTAAGTGTGGCTAAGGTTTCGAGGGCTTGTTCCAACTCGGCGGCGCTGGTGGACAATAAATCCAACTGGTTTTCTGGAATGCTAACCGCGTTTAAGATGTTCTTACTCATGGCCATGCCCCTCGTATTGCGCGACGATCACTTCATAGTTTGCGGGACATGTACCTGCTTCATTCATCTTTAGCCGTTCACCTCGGGCAATAATGCGCTCAATCAACACCCGCTTGTGCCAGTTTTTAAGGCTTTCAAGTACCTTGTAGGCTTGCGGTTCTGTCATCCATGGGGTGGCATCAACGCCCTCATTATTACCGCGTAGCGTCATGCGACGCACATAGGCATCAAGCGCCGATTCACTGTTATCCTGGATAACTAAGTGGTGGCCCATGGTGATCCAAATGGCACGTATTTTATCTATGCTTGCTAATTTGCTATTACCCGCGACAGGGCTTAAACGGCGCTTTTTATGGGTGTTTAACGTGGGTTTAAAGCCCTTTTGTTTAAACACTTCTAGCGCCTGTTCAAGCTCTGGCAAGTTCATTGCCCGCAAGGAATCTTTACCCGTGGCATTTTTCAGCATGGCGCGGTAGATGGCTTCATCGAGCTGCAATGATCCCTTAGCCACATTGATTAAGGTGATCAGGCGCTTCTTGTGTTGAGCGACTGGGTGCGCCTGCGCACTAGTCTGCACAGGGGCTTTTTGATTAGTTTCTAACATTCGTCATCCTCATCGGTTGTCGCACTGGATACTATCTTGATGGCTTTAGGCTGACTCTTAAGCTGCTGCCAATTCGGGGTTGCTGCATTTAAAAAGTTAACAGCCCAAAGCTCACGATCGGCGAGCAGTTCTGCCTTAGTTTTCCCCTTACGAACAGGCCTAACTGGGCAGTTAGCAATGGCATATTTGAGTAAGCGTTTAGCATAGGGTGTCATTCATCTTTACTCTTTGGGTTAGCTGCTCATCAGTACCCAGCCACTACGCTGGATAGACACGAGCGACCTAGGCCGCCAGTGTTTCGCTGGGTCTTGGGCTCTAGCCCGCTGTTGCTAGTAGCCCTAAGTTGTTGAGTGACTTTTCCATAAAGAAACCGATCACAGCGCGGCGCTCGCCCGCAAACTCTTGGCTTAACTCCCTAAGTGCATTGAGCAGAGCGGCGCACATCATCAAGCAGTAATGCGGCCTTTCAGCAGCTAGGCCACTGAGTTCGCTGCGCAGATTGTCAAAGCTGGCTTCAAGCAAGGTCGCTTGGCGTAATTGAAACGCAACCCGATCGAGTGCGGCTTGGTTGTCATCGAATAGGTGTTGAATGCCCGATTGTGTGCTGAGTGTCATGATGTGCTCCTTGCCCACCCTAAAGGGTGCTGATATCCAGTGGTAGTTGGGTGTATTTGCCATTAGGCTGACGCTCATACAAGCGCAAGTACTGGCTAGTGCCTGTGATTTGAATCGCGTCGGCTATGGCGTCCATGGCCCTTTTCCAGTTGGCATCGTCGATATCCAGCTGGCGCAGACTGAGCACTTGGTTAACGTCGATACGACCTTGTTGATTTACCCGAAACGCATGCTCAACCATCGCCATCAGGCGGGTATCCGCGCCACCGCTCCAGCTTTTAATGCAATCATCAATCAAGGTTTTAGCGGTTTGAATGCGCTCATCAAATACGCGGTGTTCACCCACTGCACGGCGCACTTGGTACTTGCCATCAAAGCTAGTAAGCAAAATATTGCCCTTACTACCACCGACCTTAACGCCATATTCACTGGCCGATAGTTCGGCAAAGCCATCAATTTGCGCCATCGTCATCAGTTTGAAATTAAGCATCTGTTCACGCAGTTCTTTGGCAGAACCGACAATAGCCAGCACCACTTCATCGAGCAGTTTATCTAAGGGCTTGATACGATCTTCATGCACCAAATCGCCTACAGCGTTTTTGCGGTAGCCCTGCGGAATAGCAGCTTGGTTGTGGGTTTGTTCTTGTGTGTTCATCTTATTTGTCCTCATTCCAGCGCACTGTCACGCCGTGAAATTGCACCGCCATACAACGGCGACGAATGCCTTTAATGTTCTCGATAATCTCAACTGCCATGCGTTTAAAATCACGGCTTGGAACGTCAATTTGGATAACACCGCGATGCTGGCTAACGACCTTCATCCCACGAAGCCTTAAGGCGGCAATCACATTGATAGCTTTTGCTGTTTGCATGTTATTTACCTTTCCATTTGTTATCCCAAAGGGCGCTATTTAGGCGGTTAGCCACCTTTTGCAATTCCCTTTCGAGTAGTTCGATATGCTGTAGTTGATCGCCCTGGGCGAGTCGGCGACAGAACGCGAGCTGTTCCTCTACGTTGTAACGACTGTCTGTCGCCGATTGCACATCGATCCTCTGTGTTACTGCCGACTGCTTTAACTGCGAATGTGGGCAGCCACCGCGACAGGCGCGATAGAGTCGGACGCGTTGTGGGTTGGTAGAGCTAAAAGGCCGTTCTTGATTGTCGCGGCAGGTATCAACGCTGATTTGCCCTGCAACGGGGCACTGTACGTGGTGACGTAAGTAGCGCCCTTCGACACGATTTTTAATGGTGTCGATATTGCCTTTGTACTTGTTCAGCAGGACCTGATTAAGCATGGTCGGACTGACACCTAGCTCTCTGGCAATCTGCGCTTGGCTGCTCTCACTGACTTTTAACTCAAGCACTTGGAACCATTTTTCCTTGTTCATAGCGCCTCCCTATAGGGATAAAACTTCGATTTGGTTGGGGCATAAATACCGTCATCGATTAGCTCTGGTGCTAAAGCGCCACAGTCAACGTTGAGGTGATAAATGACCATTTCCTCCTCGATAGCTCTGATACGGATCAAGCCTGCCCGTTGCAGGGCGTTGAGGTAACGCTTTACGGTTGAGCGCGCCACCCTGGCTGTGACCATGATTTCTTCAATCGAAAAATTGCGCATGATGCGGCAGCTGTTCCAGATCCGCTGATTCGCCTTGATCTTGGCGAACTGAGACTGGGGCTTTAACGGGCTGTCATCGTTTAACCAGTAGCGGTTTGTCAGCCCCGTACGCCCTTTCCATTCGAGTGTTAAGCGCCCTTCTCGATACAAATCACGTAAAAAGCGATTCGCGAGGCACTTGGGCATTCCCGATGCATCGCCAACTTGTTCAGCACTAAAACTGACTTTTCGATTGCGACAGCAGCACATGAATAACCATGCGCTGTGCCTTAACGGGGTTGAGCGTTTGACTTGTGCCATAACGCTTAACCCACAAGGCTTGGACGTCGAACACCATGGAATGGCTGTGCCCCCCAGTGTTCTGCTGTGACGTAATCAAGTTCGTTCATTTTGGCGAGACGTTCGATTTGATTAAGGCCAATAACAATGCGACGAGCCTCACCACTGCTGGCTTTGCGCAGTTCATCAAGGAGTTCTGGTTCGACTTTGATGTCGTTGTCTAAGAGGGAATCGGCCATCACCATGACGTCATCTAAGTCGGCTGGTCGAAACTCAACCCACTCTGAAATACGGTTAAAGAACTGTTTGCGTGTGCTGATACGGCGGGCGATTTGGTCCATACCAATGAGGATCACAGGGACTTCGGTGTTGTCGTAGAGATCGCGCACTGTTTCAAGCATACGAACGTCCGACATTAGGTAGTCGGCTTCATCAATAAACAGTGGGCGTTCGTACATGCTCATTTGCTCAATAGTGAAATCGACCATCTTATTGATGCGCCACATGCCGCTCGATCCGAGTTCGCCGACAATGCGGTTCATTAGCGTACTGGCACTGTCTGTGGCCATAGCCCGAACATAGATACCGTTCACTTGGTTAAACAGATAAGTGGTTGCAGTTGTTTTACCAAAGCCACTTGGGCCATGGTACAAACCGAGACCTGGTACACCTATGCCTCGGGTACAAAGGTTGTCGAAGGCGTCTTGGGCTGTCAGGACATTTTTTACAGGTGCGATCACTGCTTTCATTTCGTATACTCCATTTGCTTTAGTTTTATGGCCTTCATGGCCGTTGTGGGTCATAAGTGCTCAGTTGGTCGCTCTGCGCTTATGGCCCATGATTTCATCAATGCGTTTTGCCCCTAACTTGTTGTGCTTTTTGTAATCCTTTAAGAATGCATCCTCCTTTGGCGTTAATTCACGGTTGAGTGATTCAGCGGCAAGCAAACGTGCCTTTTCGTGCTCATTACGCACTAAGGTTGCATGCTGTTGATTAATGGTGTTTTTACGTTCTTCAATCGCTTTACGCTTCTGGCGTAAATGCTCAATTTGTTGGTCGCTATATCCAGGCTTATTAGTTTTAACGAGCTGCTCTGCGGCCTCAGTTAATGCCATTAAGCTGGGGTTTTGGTGGGCTATTGGCTGGGTTGGAAACTCGACTAGTGACTTAGCCTGCTTGGCATAGTGTTCAATGACGGTTTGATGGATCTCGCCTATGTTGAACGTTTTAGCGAGTTGCTTCATTTCGGCCCTGAAACTACGCAATGCCTTGGCTTCTTCTTTTTTGGTTTGACGATAAGCCGCAGGGCTGATCTCTTGCCCTAAAAGACGGCTATCAACCGCTTCAATTCGTTTTTCCCAATTATTGATCGGGTATATAAACGCTCGAGCGACATCCGTTGGATCGAGGAATACTCGGACTCGTTGCCCTTTCCATTCATGCTCCAACATTTCCGGTGCCGTATAACGCAATCCTCCTGCTTTAATAAAGCCCTTAAGGATGGTGTACTCGCCGACGTGGTTAAGCAGGAGATCTAAGGCTTCAGGATGTTCGACAGCCCGCACTTGATATTGAGCTGCGCGATAGACTTCATTGGGTGTTTTACCCTTTAAGCCATCGTGTGCGCGGAGGTGATAATAGGCATCAACCCAATTATCAAGCAGTTGCTGTAATTCCGGTTGCGTCATACGGAGATCGTAATCAGCCTTTTCGTTCTCTTTCTTGTTGCGTTCTTTAAGGCGTACCGCAAATTCTTTTCGAGCCTCAATAGCCTCGCGATCATTGACGTTATGGCCAATGTAGCCTGGCAGTAACTCAATAAGATCATGGCTGAGTGTCTTAAAGAAACGTTCGATAAAGGGCTTTTCCCAACCTGAGTATGGGTTAGCTCGGCTTTGTTCTAAGTCGAGTAAGTGATAGATGCTCGTGGTTCGCTGGCTGACATAATCGCTACCGTTATCGGTACGCATTAAGCCGCCTTGGTTTGGAACTCCCCAAGCCAGCAAAGTTTTACGCATTAAAAGGCAAATGCCTTCGCTTGATGAAGTAGGCGAAACTAGCAGTTTGACACGACGTGTGAAGCAGTCGATCACCGCAATAATGGTGTGTCTGCCTTCTTTCAACATGGCATCGACTGGGGTTGAGTCAAATTCCCATACATCGTTTGGCGCAGCCATCCAAGAATAGGTTTGCTCAACCGCTGTACGGTATTTATCGTTGAATTTTTTAGGGTTTGTAGTGAAAGTAAAGGCTGCTTGATTCTGGCTTATCCATTTATTCACCCAGCGGCGAATGCTGGAGATACTTGGGATCTGCCAAGGCATGTCGGTTTTTACTGCATAGATCTCGGCTAGCTTTCTAAGCTGCTTTGCCTTGCCAGCTAGATGCGGTTTGGCAGTGATCAGCCCCTTTAAGAAGTCGGCTAAATCGGGCTCGTCATTCAATAAACATGGACGCTCGACTTTGTATTTACCTGCGAGTGCGCTAACGCCCTCTTTTGTTAATACGTTTTCCCAACGGCGGATCGTGACAACTGAAACGCTGCTAATAACAGAGAATACCCACTCAGGTAGTGCAATCGAACGTTTGGCATACGCTTCGCAGAATGCTTTTTCACCATCAACGAGCTTACGCACCTCAAGGTAAGGCATGCAGAATTTTGCCTTGGCATTGACGATAAGCATCTTTGCATCAGCCCGCTTTTGCGCTTTATCAGGTAGATTTATAAACTGCTGAATGCTCTTGGCTTTTTCTGTTTGACTCACTGCAGGCATTTGCAGTTTGGCAACAGCAGATCCCGCACGCATCAGGGACGATGGAGATTTTGCTATCTGCTCCGCTTCCTGTTTTGCCAGCTTCTGACGAGCCTCAAGGGGCAGACTATTTAGGTGATATTCAAATCCCCCACCTAGCCCTTGTCGCCTTTGCTTTTGCCAGTTCTCCTGTTTTGCCCTATCGCGGACGCGTCTATCCCCGACATCCAATAGCTCTGCAATTTCTACAGTGCTAAACCATTCCTTAGTCATGGTGCTCTCCCACTAAATCAACACCAAGGTATTCAGATAAAGCAGCCATGATCTGAATGGCTTTTAAGCGTTTAGGTTTACGGCCTGTATTAGGTGCAAACCATTGAACGCACTTCTGAACCGTCCTTGGGTTGTATCCATGCGTAATCGCCCACGCACGGCAGCTTTGTCCATTTGCGAGCAAGGCTGCATGTATATGACGAGCACTTTCTATCTTCATAAGAATTACCGTGCTAATATTTTGATTACGTTCGCATTGCGAACGAACGCAGTTTAACTACAATACGTTACGCACTGCGTAACGTGTTGCGAATATAGATCCGAGTTAGACACAAATCAACAGGTTTTTGCTTTTTTGCGCAGAAAATTACGCACAGAAGTTATTTTAGTGCGTAAAAGATTGATGTGGTTTCGGTTGAATATTCAGTAAACCATTACTTATTCGGTAGTTTTTAAGTAATGACTATTGCTCTCTTGAGCATTAAATAGATTTTGGTTCGAGGAAAACAATGAAGTCGGAAGCCTTACATTCAGATCCAACTTTAGATCCGACTTCCACAACTGAAGTCGGCACTCTTGCTGACCGCATTTCGGAAGCTATTGGAAAAAACAGTATTAGAGAGTTCGCCATTAAAATTGGCGTATCTGAAGGCACCCTACGTAATCTAATCAAAGGTGGAGAACCTAAGTTAGATACCGCAATACGTATAGCAGAAGAGGCTGGCGTGAGCATACGTTGGCTTGCAACTGGCAATGGCCCTAAATACCCCAATCGCCAACGCGATGACATTTCCCAGGAAGGTATTGTTTACGTCCACCAAGACCAGTTCAATGAAGAGTATTATTTGATTGAAGGCTATGACGTGGTGGTAAGTACTGGGCATGGCGCGTTTAATGATGAGACAGGTGTACGCAGACGACTTTCGTTTAGAAAGAACTGGCTTAAATACCGTGGTTTAAAGCCTGAGAATCTTAAAGTCGTCTATGCCAAAGGCAATTCGATGGAGCCCGCTATACACAGCGGAGATAGCTTACTGGTTGATATCAGCAAGACTACGCTAGAAGACGGCTGTATCTTCGTATTACGCCTAGGCGACGATCTTTATGCTAAGCGCTTGCAGAAGCTGTTTGATGGCGGCATAGAGATAATCAGTGACAACAAAGAGTATAAATCTCAGATTGTCTCTGCGGGGGAACTGCCAATGCTGCAAATTATTGGCAAAGTCGTTTGGATGGGTAAAAACCTCGATTAAATCTTTAACAGTTCCGAGTTTATCAATCTTAATGACCTATGATTTTTTTTCAAAGCTGGCGCATTGTTTATGCTCCGGCTTTGTTTTTATCAATCCTAGTGAATCACTTCCGACTTAACGCATCACTCTAATAACTCTTGTACACCAAGGCCTCCCGCCTAGTTTCAACTAATCTCGGCTGTTCTCACTTATTGTCAATTCATTTGACTGGTTACATCAATTTCACTAATTGCAACTACCCTTGCTCTTCACTGCGTTGTAAGCCATTCGACTTGAGTAACAGATACGGCTAATTTGATGAAAGCTAAATTAAAATCAGTCACATATTGCGTGTTGAACTGGACACTTTAACGTTTAAAAAGCAATGAACGGCGATCAAATCTCGTTGAATAACTTGTTGGCGCTAAGCTAAAACCTAGCATAGACCAGTGATTAATACTCTAGCACTCCTTAATTATCCTACTTTCGAAGCTAAGATACGCTTCAACGCCATTAATAGTTCACTTTTACAGTAAATGTCTTCTATATACGACGTATAGGCAGCCTAACCTTTAACTTGCTTACGGTGCATACTGGCTAGCCAATCTTTAATCGGACATTGTGACGTATGCCATACCGAAGAAAGAAGCGTTCGTTAATCGCCGACCATACAGTAATGTGCCTCACGGTTTAAGCCTTGAGGTTTACCAAAGCTCCATATCCCTCTTTATGCTGCTGCGATAACTTAACACTGCATCACTATGTTGGCTTACCAAACTACTATGTTAGCTCACCAAACTACTATGTTAGCTCACCAAACTAACCCAAAGCTTATCAGTCAGTAGAAAAGAGGAATTAAACCCGCAGCAATATCTGGTAGCGCTTTATATTTAAATTGTTTAAGTCTATTTATTGACTCTGAGCTCAACTGATTTCCCAAAAGTGCTTATTTTTTAACGAGTGATTTCAATTTTATAGCAATTTCACCCTGCGAACGGTAGCGGCGTTCAAAGCTATATTGCGAATTGTTAAGTGGTTTTTCGCTAAAAATGTCGAATTCTGCACCACGATGCACATTAGATGAGCACTTAACAGCATAATTACACTTTTTTTAGTAACTCGAGTTGACTCATCCCACAGAGCGTTTTACTATGCGCTCCGTTCTCAACGAGTCGCTACGACTGTGTGAAACGATTCCCCTGTAGTTCAGTCGGTAGAACGGCGGACTGTTAATCCGTATGTCACTGGTTCAAGTCCAGTCAGGGGAGCCAATTTAACACAGAGTAAAAGCAAGTAAGAACAAGCAGTAGCGATATGTAATCGATTCCCCTGTAGTTCAGTCGGTAGAACGGCGGACTGTTAATCCGTATGTCACTGGTTCAAGTCCAGTCAGGGGAGCCAATTACATTATTACACTGCTGTTTTAAAACGATTCCCCTGTAGTTCAGTCGGTAGAACGGCGGACTGTTAATCCGTATGTCACTGGTTCAAGTCCAGTCAGGGGAGCCAATTTAAAACACAGAATACAGAATAAAGTCGATAGTCATATCGCACCCGATTCCCCTGTAGTTCAGTCGGTAGAACGGCGGACTGTTAATCCGTATGTCACTGGTTCAAGTCCAGTCAGGGGAGCCATATTCAAATGTTATTTCTTAAAAGTCGATAGCAATATCGCACCCTCTACTCCCCTGTAGTTCAGTCGGTAGAACGGCGGACTGTTAATCCGTATGTCACTGGTTCAAGTCCAGTCAGGGGAGCCATATTTTCTAATTCAACACCCCATTCCTCAGTTTCACTCCTGCTTGGCAACTTATTCTTTTCGTTTTGTTTTTAAGCAAATGCAGTTACACTGTTATCAGCTTATTAAACAAATTTCTGAGTATCTTCACACAGATAGCGGTTTTTAAGCATTCTTGACTTAAACTTATCCTGTTCGTACTCACCAAAATCTAGAGCGGATTTTTATGGCCATGTCAAAATCATATCCAATTTTTTTACTGCTTATTTTTTTAGGTCTTTTTGCTTGGGTGTATCAAAGTGAAAACAGTCAATTGCAAGTCCAACAGCAGCAAGAACTCGATAGTTTTAAATCCAGCTTAATCCGCTACCAAGAATGGCAAGGTAATGGCACTGAACTCTTCAAAATACTATCTCAAGACTACCAATTTCAGTTTTTCCAATATATTGATGATACCGACGGGCAACTGAGCCATACCGAAGGCAGCTTAGACAGCCAACACTCCCATCCTTTAGCCAGTTTATTTTCCATCGACCTCAGCCACACACAAAAATTGGCAGCCGGTCGTTTACAAGTCAAACTCAGCGCCAATCAAGCCATTGATACGGCAATTAGCAACACTGAAAAACTTGGCCTCATGTTGCTAGTGGCTTATCTGACATTACTGTTAGTGTTTGTTCTATTAATGTCAAAACATAGGGCTGCAATACGTTATGCTGCTGATTATATTTCCAAAATACCTGAGTTAGGGTTTTCTGCAGTCGCATCATCAAAGCTGACTGGCGAGCTCAACCCTATTGGTATTTCCCTTGAAGAATGTCGCCTGCAACTTAAAACTCAAATCGATAAGCTCAATCAAGAAAACGAAAAGCTCCATAAAGCCGCCTATCAAGACACAGTGACAGGTTTTAGCACCCGCCCAGGATTTACAAAAAAACTAGAAACCATTAGTAATCCAAATATTCCTCAATTAGGCTTGATGGCTATGGTTAAAGCGACCGAGTTGGCGCAAATAAACCAGAAACAAGGGCGAACAGCGGGAGATGATTATCTCGCAAGAGTCGCCAATTGCATCCGTAAAGCCTGTAGCAGCTATCCTGATGCCGAATATTTTCGAGTAGCGAGTGCTGATTTTGCAGTGTTTATTCCAGAAGTTATGCTCAAAGATGCACCGAAATTTTTAGACCAGCTAAAGATTTACCTCGATGAATATCAGCAGATGACAAAAGCGGAATCCGTTGCCCATATAGGCTTAGTACCCTACAACCAAGGAGTGGAAGCGGCTAATTTACTGACCATTGCCGATACTGCGGTCAGCATAGCGCAAACCCTTGGGCCCAATAGCTATCACATCCAAGAAAAACTCAATGGGGATGAACAATTTGGAGACGATCGCTGGAAAATGGCGATCAATGATTTAGTCACTCGCCAAGCATTAAAATTTTACCAGCAACCTATTCAGCCGTGTCGTACTGATGTCGAAGTTTACCGCGAGTTATTAGCCCGTTTTTATAATAGCGAAGGCAAGTTTTTACCCACCACCACAGTGATTGCCATGGCTGAACGTCACGGCATGAGTACTGAGTTAGATAAACTGGTGGTGATCAGTGCATTAAGAATACTTAAGGAAAACCCGACCATTACCGGTAACTTTGGTATCAATATCAGCGCATTTTCGGCCCATCAAGACATGTTTGTCGCTTGGTTGAAGGACATATTAGGTAAGCAAAAATACATCGCCTCGCGCTTAGTATTTGAGATCAACGAGTCCGGAATGCAGTCTAACTTAGGGGCGAGTTATAAGTTTGTCCGCGAAGTGCACAGCGTCGGTTCGCGGGTGTCGATTGAGCGTTTTGGTATGAGCTTTACCTCCTTCAAATTCTTCAGCGAAGTGCGGCCCGACTTCATCAAGCTCGATGGTAGTTACACTTCTAATATCGATGAAGACAGCAACAATAAGTTCTTCGTGCGTATGATGGTGGATGTCGCAAGGCGGATAGGCATCCGGGTCATCGCTACCAGTGTCGAACGCCAAGAAGAAAAATTAACCCTCGAAAAACTCCTCATCGATGGATTACAGGGCTATTACATCGCACAGCCACAAGCTATGGCCATTACAGATCAGATTTAATACTTTAACGGGTTAATTCGTCGCCAAAATTTACAGTAAAGATGGTTAACCCTGCATTCTATATGTTGTTTATGCATACGGAAAAGTCGATAATACGGCCAAGATCCGTTTAGAAAAGTATTAGGATGACTGAATATCTCCTCCTGTTGATCAGTACAGTGCTGGTCAACAATTTCGTTTTAGTGAAATTCTTAGGCTTGTGCCCTTTTATGGGGGTCTCCAGCAAATTGGAGTCCGCTATTGGCATGTCTATGGCGACCACTTTTGTGCTGACGTTAGCCTCTATTCTCAGTTATCTCGTCAACCAGTATCTGTTATTACCCTTTGACCTGAGTTATCTGCGAACCATGAGCTTTATTTTAGTGATTGCCGTTGTGGTGCAATTTACTGAAATGGTCGTGCAAAAGACCAGTGCCGCTCTGCACCGTGCGTTAGGGATTTACCTGCCGCTTATCACGACTAACTGCGCGGTATTGGGCGTAGCCTTATTAAACGTGAATGAGAAGCACGATTTTATCCAATCGGCTATCTATGGCTTTGGTGCTGCGTTAGGCTTCTCATTAGTGTTAATTCTCTTCTCGGCGATGCGCGAGCGTTTAGCGGCCGCCGATGTCCCCTTACCTTTCAAAGGCGGCGCGATTGCGATGATCACCGCAGGTCTTATGTCCCTCGCCTTTATGGGATTCACAGGATTGGTTAAGTAAGATGTCCGGAATTTTAATTGCAGTCATATTGTTGACCCTATTGGCATTAGTCTTTGGGGTATTGCTCGGTTTTGCCGCCCTTAAATTCAAGGTCGAAGGTAATCCGATTGTCGATGAGCTAGAAGCAATTCTGCCACAAACCCAATGCGGTCAATGCGGTTACCCAGGTTGTCGCCCCTACGCTGAAGCCATTGCCAATGGTGATAAAGTCAATAAATGCCCCCCTGGCGGCACAGCCACCATGGAAAAGCTGGCGACCCTAATGGGCGTCGAGCCAGAGCCACTGAATGCCGAAGCACAATCTCAAGTAAAAAAAGTCGCCTACATTCGCGAAGATGAATGTATTGGCTGTACTAAATGTATTCAAGCCTGCCCTGTGGATGCGATTATCGGTGCCGGAAAGCTCATGCATACTGTGCTTACAACCGACTGCACGGGCTGCGATCTCTGTGTTGAGCCTTGTCCTGTCGATTGTATTGATATGATCCCAGTCACCCCAAATCTTAAAAATTGGAACTGGCGCTTAAATGCTATCCCAGTGACGCTCATCCAAGAAAACAGTATTCAAGAAACCAATATTCAAGAGACAAAGTCTGAAGAGGAAAAGCGGTGTTAACTTTATTAGATCAATTAGATAAAGGAACCCTTTGGCGCTCACCCGGTGGAATACATCCTCCTGAAGTCAAATTCCTCTCCAACGCGACGCCGATTGGCCAACTTCCATTAGCCTCTACGTACTTAGTGCCCGTCCCTCAAGTCGGTGAAAACTGTACGCTTGCGGTGAAGGTTGGCGATAGCGTCTTAAAAGGCACGCCACTAACGCAAGGTACCTCGATTTGGCATTTACCTGTGCATGCGCCAACATCGGGCACTATTGTTGCTATCGAACCAAGGGCGAGCAACCATGCCTCTGCATTGCCGGTTAACACTTGCGTTATCGCAGCCGATGGCAAAGACACCTGGTGCGAGTTGGTACAAAATCAACTTGATGACTTAAGCCATCAGCAAATCGTTGATAAGGTTCGCTCAGCCGGCATTGCGGGTATGGGCGGCGCAGCGTTTCCGACTCATATTAAGCTTAATCCGGTCAGTGAAATCGACTTAGTCATCATCAACGGCGTCGAGTGCGAACCTTATATCAGCGCCGATGACAGATTAATGCGCGAATATAGCCAAGATATCCTCGCGGGTATTGGCATAATTCATCGGCTATTAACGCCAAAACGCATTGTTATCGCCATTGAAGACAATAAACCTGAAGCGGCCAAAGCCATGCAAGCTGCAGTCAACCAATGCGGACTCCCTGCAGGCAGCATTCGGGTGACGGTTATCCCGACAAAGTACCCTTCGGGCGGTGAAAAGCAGTTAATTCAAATCATTACTGGCCGCGAAGTCCCGTCAGGGTCGATCCCCGCCAAACTCGGTATTGTAGTGCACAACGTCGGCACTGCCTTTGCCATTCATCAAGCCGTGACCCAAGGTAAGCCTTTGGTTGAACGCGTAGTGACTGTGACAGGCAAAAATATCGGCAAACCGGGAAATTACTGGTTACCGATAGGCACGCCCGTTGATCACATACTGACGGCAACTGAATTCACGCCAGAAGCTGAACAAAAGGTGATTATTGGCGGGCCTATGATGGGCCATGCGTTAGCCAATATCCAAGTGCCAATTTTAAAAGGCACTAACTGTATTCTGGTACCCAGCAGCCAAGAAATTGGTAGCGCGCCAGAAGAGAAAGCCTGTATCCGCTGCGGCGAATGTGCCACTGCCTGCCCTGCACTCTTGTTGCCACAGCAACTTTTTTGGCACGCCAAGGCCGAAGAATATGACAAAGCCGCCAGTTACAATCTAAAGGATTGTATTGAATGCGGTTGTTGTAGTTACGTTTGCCCGAGTGATATTCCTTTAGTCGAGTATTACCGCATTGCCAAATCTGCACTCAAACAAGCCGCCGATGAGAAACAGCAAGCAGAGCGCGCCAAACAGCGCTTCGATGCCCGCTTAGCGCGTCTCGAAGAAGAAAAACTGGCCCGTGAAGCTAAAGCGAAAGAAGCCGCAGAGCGCCGACAAGCGACGATGACAGGCACAGATAAAAATGCCGTTGCTGAGGCCATGGCACGCATCGCCGCGAAAAAAGCCGCAGCGGCACAAGCAGCCACAGGTGGAGCAACAATAGAACAACCAGCAACTGAAGAATTAAACGCCACAGCGACTGACACTACAGCAGCACCAAAAGGTAAGGCCGCCGTTGCCGCCGCCATCGCCCGTGCGAAGGCAAAAAAAGCCGCCCAAGCAAATGCCGAGAGTACTAAATCACATGGTGTGGAAACAGATAGTGCTCAAATTGACAGTTCGGTGGATGTTGATGCGACTGAATCAGCCACTGATGTGATAGCACAGGAAGCGCCGTTATCCCAGAAAGATAAAGTCGCCGCGGCGATTGCCCGCGCTAAAGCCAAAAAAGCGGCGCAGCAAACCGATACCGCGCCGCTTGAACCTACAGAAACCGCTGACAGCACATCAGAGTTAAACGCTACTGATGATAAAAAGGCGAAAGTGGCTGCGGCCGTAGCCCGTGCCAAGGCAAAGAAAGCGGCGCAGCAAGCTGAGACAAATGCTGAAAACGATTTAAGCCAGACCGCGACTCCAGCAGTTGATTCCAAAGCTAACGTTCAAGCAGATGTGAATGATGATACAGAAGCAGCCGCTACTGACATTAGCGACGCTGAAGCGATTAAGAAAGCCAAAGTCGCCGCCGCGGTTGCTCGTGCTAAAGCGAAGAAAATAGCTGCATCAGCAGAGTCTAAAACTGATACTGATACCGAAATAGAGTCCGTTGACGTGATCAAAACTGAAGCTAACGTGGCATCGCCCTCGATAGCAGCAACGCTTGATACTGCAACAACTGAAGCTGATGCCGTTTTGCCATCGGTGGGATCCACTGCAGAGCCCATTGAAACGGCGCCTTTATCAAGTGATGAACTGAAAAAAGCGCGGATTGCTGCGACCATCGCCAAGGCAAAAGCCAAAAAAGCGGCACTCGCCCAAGAAGCCAACGCTTCGAGCGACTCAAGTGTGACTAATGATTAAAAACAGAATGATTAAAAGGGAACACAATGGCGTTTAAAATAGCCTCATCACCCCATGTAACGCGTAACTTGCATACCTCAACGGTCATGCAAAGGGTGATTTTATGTTTACTGCCGGGCCTTGTCGTGCAATGTGCCTTTTTTGGCTGGGGCACACTTGTGCAAGTCCTGCTGGCGATCCTCGTCGCCTTAAGCTGCGAAGCCGCTGTGATGAAACTTCGCAATCGCAATATCAAAACGAGCCTTAGCGATAACAGCGCCATGCTCACCGCCATCTTAATTGGCGTTGCCATTCCGCCCCTCGCCCCTTGGTGGATGATCGTCATGGGCACCGCCTTTGCGATCGTCATAGTCAAGCACCTCTACGGCGGCTTAGGCCATAACCTGTTCAATCCTGCGATGGCGGCATATGTATTGCTGTTAGTTTCGTTCCCGGTGCAAATGACCACCTGGATAGCACCGAGTACCGTTGCACTGCATTCACCCAGCCTTGTTGAAAGCTTGCAGCTTATCTTCAATGTTGGCGCGCACGTGAATATGGAGCAGTTCCGTTTAGGCATTGATGGCATGACAATGGCGACGCCACTCGATACCCTCAAAACCGATTTATCCATGGGATTAACCACCACAGAAAGTCTCACCAAAGCCATTTTTGATGGCAGCACAGGTGTAGGTTGGTTCTGGGTCAACTTGGCTTATCTTGCTGGCGGGTTAGTGTTGCTTAAACTTAAAGCTATTCGCTGGCACATCAGCACTGGCGTGTTATTAGGCCTCTTTGTGGCATCGAGTATTGGTTTCTTACTCTCACCCGATAACCAAGCCAGTCCGTTGCTGCATTTGTTTTCTGGCGCAACCATGCTAGCGGCGTTTTTTATCGCCACCGATCCCGTTACTGCCGCAACCAGCCCCCGTGGCCGCATTATCTTCGGCGCGTTAATTGGTGTGTTGGTGTATATCATCCGCACGAAAGGCGGTTACCCTGACGCCTTCGCCTTTGCCGTATTATTGGCTAACCTCTGCGCGCCCTTTATTGACTATTATGTGCGTCCACGCACCTATGGCCATTCAACGAACTAAGGTCATGCTAAGCGATAGCATCATTCTGCGGGCAACGAGAGCTTAAGGAAAAAGAGTTGAAAAATCCGATGATTAAAAATGGTTTTTTATTGGCATTGTTTGCCTTGATTTGCACTGGGCTCGTCGCCGCAGTCAATCAACAAACCGTCGATAAAATTAAGCAGCAAGAACAGCAAGAGTTAATGCGAGTGTTACATCAATTAATTCCTGATGAAATGCACGATAACGAGCTAACGGCTCAGTGTACTCTGCTGCTAGATAAAGACGCATTAGGGAGTGATAGCCCAATGCCAGCCTATATTGCCACCAATGCAGGCAAACCTGTGGCCATCGCCATTGAAGCTATTGCGCCCGATGGCTATAACGGCAATATTAAGTTGATTGTGGGTATTAGCACCAAAGGTGAAGTCCTAGGCGTTCGCACCTTAGCTCACCAAGAGACACCTGGGCTCGGTGATAAAATCGATCTGCGTAAATCCAATTGGGTCTCTCAGTTTGTCGGTAAAGTATTGGGCTCGGCAGATGACAAACAATGGTTGGTTAAAAAAGACGGTGGCGATTTTGATCAATTTACCGGCGCGACTATCACCCCGCGTGCTTATGTCAAAGCAGTCAAAAACGCAGTAGGGTATTTCAACAATAACCAAGCGCAAATTTTCAGCCAGCCACTAAATTGTGAGGCTAACCATGACTAATTATCGCGAAATTGCTTGGCAAGGTCTGTGGAAGAATAATCCTGGCCTAGTGCAACTATTAGGCTTGTGCCCGCTGCTTGCGGTCACTGCGACGATCACGAATGCGCTAGGGCTTGGCCTAGCGACTATGTTGGTGCTGATTGGCTCTAATATTTTAGTGTCACTGGTGCGCGACTATGTGCCCAAAGAAATTCGTATTCCAGTATTTGTGATGATCATCGCCGCGTTAGTGACCACAGTGCAATTGCTCATCAATGCCTATGCCTACGGTCTGTATTTATCCCTTGGGATCTTCCTGCCGTTGATTGTGACCAACTGCATCATTATCGGTCGCGCCGAAGCCTTTGCCTCGCGCAATAACGCCTTTAGCGCCGCATTTGATGGCTTAATGATGGGACTCGGTTTTACCTTAGTGCTTACAGTACTTGGCGCAACGCGGGAAATATTAGGTCAAGGCACACTGTTTGATGGCGCCGATCAACTGCTCGGCCCGTGGGCGAAATCCTTAACCATCCATTTATGGCAAGTCGATACTCCCTTCCTGCTTGCTATGCTGCCACCTGGCGCATTTATCGTCATGGGACTATTGATTGCACTGAAAAACGTGATTGATAAAAAAGTGAAAGAACGCCAACCTCAAGTCGCCGCAGAGCCAAGTGTCACCCGCGCGCGCATCACTAAGGTTGGTTAGGCTTTCAACCTAACACCTCCTATTCAAGCATCAAAAAGAGTATTATGTTCATCGCTTAATGTGCGCTCAGCGCACATTAAGCGACTGGAATTTAGCCATATAATTTAAAACATACGCATTCAACATAAGCACTCAAAGCATAGGAAATCAGCGGGTCTAGGTTTTAGCTCGTTCAATCATGATTAATGGCCAATTGACAATAAATGATTAACAGTTGAATCCAACAACCGCGCAGGAATCGTACATGAATCAAGAAAAACGCATCCAGATCCTCACCCGTCTTCGCGATAACAATCCGAAACCTGAAACCGAGCTCAATTTTTCCAGTCCCTTCGAACTTTTAGTCGCCGTGACCTTATCCGCCCAAGCGACGGATGTGAGCGTCAACAAGGCAACGGACAAACTCTTTCCTGTAGCCAATACCGCCCACAGCATTTATGCCTTAGGCGTGGATGGATTAAAGGAATATATCAAGACGATTGGCCTGTATAACAACAAAGCCATCAATGTGATCAAAGCCTGTGAGATCTTGATTGAGAAATACAATGGTGAAGTGCCTGAAAACCGCGAAGCACTTGAGTCCCTGCCCGGTGTAGGGCGCAAAACGGCTAACGTAGTGCTCAATACCGCCTTTGGCTGGCCAACCATCGCCGTCGACACCCATATTTTTCGCCTCGCCAATCGCACTAAATTTGCGCCCGGCAAGAACGTGGTTGAAGTGGAAGAAAAAATGCTAAAAGTGGTTCCCGCAGAATTTAAAGTCGATGTGCATCACTGGTTTATCCTGCATGGCCGCTACACTTGCCTTGCGCGCAAACCCCGCTGTGGTAGTTGTATCATTGAAGATTTATGCGAATTTAAAGAAAAAATTTATCCTGAAGAGTAAACCCAAGCCAGTTAGCCTTGGCTTTTCTTCTCGAGCAAACTGACTAGCTCTTCATATTTTGGCCCTTGTCCAAATTGCGGCAAGGCCACTGCAAACACCACGATTCCAAAGGCCATATAAATGGCGAATTCATTGACCCACAAGCCAGATATCGTCAGCCCAGTACCCAGCACGACTAATGCAATCACAGCTAATCGCACTTTCTGCGCCATCTGTACTTTTCACTTAGCCGATGCAATTAATGCTATTTCAGTTTCGCTAAACAACATTTTCCAATCCTTGTTAAGTTTTACGTGCATTAAATCACAGACAAACAAAAAGCCGCAATAGCGGCTTTTTTGCTTAACTTGGAGCTGGGTTAACTCAAACTAATACTAGTCGTTAAAACATTGAAACAAAGAACGCGCTGAAAAATAAAGCAATTACAACTGTAGTGCCTAAGGCCATTTTAACTTCGGTGTTCATCATTCACTCTCCTAGTTGGTATGGCTGTATTATCGTCAACCTCGCGGTAAAATCCCACGTTTGTCTCTGTGTTTTGTGAGCGACAGCCAATTTATCGGCAATTTTCTTATCACAATCCGCAAATTCGCCCGTCGACAGCCAGCGCTTTCCTATCCTAACCAATCGAATTGATCAAGTGTGATAAAAACACCATGGATGAGATTTGTGGTCATGCGCAGAGACATTTTTGATATACTCCCCACCGGAATCTATTTAGAGAGAGGACCTATGTCGCAACTATTACACACTATGATCCGCGTCGGTAACTTAGAACGCAGTATTGCTTTTTATACTGAAGTGCTCGGCATGAAACTACTTCGCACCTCTGAAAATCCAGAATACAAATATTCTTTAGCGTTCGTGGGTTACGGTGAAGAGTCCACTGGCCAAGCCGTGGTTGAACTGACCTATAACTGGGGCACTGACAAATACGATTTAGGTACTGGCTTTGGCCACTTAGCAATTGGCGATGAAGATATCTACGCCCGTTGCGCTGCTATTGCCGCTGCAGGAGGCAAAGTAACACGTGCACCTGGTCCAGTCGCAGGTGGCACCACAGAGATTGCCTTTGTTGAAGACCCAGACGGTTATAAAATTGAGTTCATTCAAATGAAGTCAGCGACTCAAGGTTTAGGTTAAATCTTGTCACCTGAGCAAGAAGATTAACTGAGTTAGATTAAGTGAGCAGAACAGTTCGCTAAATGATAAATGCCGAATCTGGATTCGGCATTTTTGTTTTTATACTTTATATCTTGCGTTAGGCACAAAGAAGCATAAAACAAGCCAGCAATTCACCACTCGCGCCATGCGTTTAAGCTGATTTTATCGACTTATCGACGCTTTCTCTTGTCCACTGGTCGTCTTTTTCACGGTTTTACTCATCCCTTTGCGGCTGAGGATGCGCTTAAGCCAAGGCGTACGCCACAGCAGCAACACACTAAAACCAACGATATACAGACTTGGCTCGATGATTTCTGATTTTACCGACCAGTAAAAATGGATTGGCGCTAATATCGCGACTAAATACACCCCATTATGCAAGGTCTGCCAACGACGTCCCATCTTACGCATCAAGGCTTTAAACGAAGTGATCGCCAAAACGGTGACGATAAGATAAGCCACAGCGCCGACTAAAATATACGGCCGTTTTACCACCTCGCTAAACAGTAATTCCCAAGCAAATAACAGATCTAAACTAAAAAACGCCAAGATATGCAAAGTAGCATAGGCAAACACATATAAGCCCACTAAACGGCGAGTCTGCATCAACAGCCCTTGCTTAGTCAGCTTGGCAATGGGTGAAATCAGCAAGGTCGCCGCTAAAGCATTTAACGCACCTATGCCTGTGTAGTGAATAATATGCTGCACAGGATCGCCGCCCGCACGGCCTAACACGACAGTGAGCACTAGGTAGACGATGGGCACTAAACCCAGCAAATGAAATAACGCTTTTAGCCAAAACAAGTGCTTAGCGGTTAATCTCAACATAGGTCATCCCCGCTAAATGGCATATTTTCAAACAAACCAAACATCAATAGTTTTTCCTCAGATCCATGCCGTCATACAGTGAAGCCACAAACTCGCCGTAACCGTTGAACGGCTGGGTATCGATGCGGGTTGCTGAGAATAATCCCCCTTCGCCGATACGACGTTCACTGGCCTGTGACCAGCGTGGATGATCCACCGCCGGATTCACGTTGGCATAGAATCCATATTCATGCGGAGCAAGTTGATTCCAACTTGTTGGCGGCTGTTTATCCATCACGCGAATTCGCACTATCGATTTAATGCTCTTAAAGCCATATTTCCACGGCACCACCAAGCGAATGGGCGCGCCGTTCTGCGGCGGCAGGGTTTTGCCATACAAGCCAACCGACATTAAGGTTAAATCGTTCATGGCTTCGGCTATCGTCAAGCCTTCAACATAGGGATAATGAATACCACCGCCCATTAATCGGCTCTTCTGCCCTGGCATTTGCTCAGGATCAAAAGCGGTTTCGAAGGCGACATACTTGCCCTTGCTGGTCACACCGACTTTTTTCAATAATGCCGCCAGCGGAAATCCCACCCAAGGGATCACCATGGACCAAGCTTCAACGCACCGCAGACGATAATTACGCTCCTCAAGCGGGAACATTTTGGTCAGATCATTAAAATCTAAGGTTATGGGCCGTTCGACTTCACCTTCAATACGCAGTTGCCAAGGATCAACTTTAAAGCCTTGGGCATTATTGAAGGGATCTTGCTTATCCGTACCAAACTCGTAAAAGTTATTGTGCTGCGTCACTTTATCAAGCGGGGTTAACACATCGGCATCACCGTATTGCTTATTGGTTTGAAACGTCAGTGGTGTCGTGATAAATGAGGACTTAGGTTGATCGCCAAATAGATCGAACAATCCGGCCTGCACGTAACCGGGCACACTGGCACCAATAGCACCAAGCCCCATGGCTTTCACAATCTGCCGGCGCGAGCGAAACACCGCTTCGGGTGTCACTTGGTTGTCTTGCATGTGCCACTGCGCTTTTTTAAGAATACCTGGGGTAAAACGGGAATGTTTAGCCAATTGACACCTCTACCATCCAATGATTAACGCCACCGAGTCGCGATAAAATCTTATCTGGCGCTCGTCTGTATCGCTCACTTCTATGCTCACCTTGATATAGACAGGTAAAAGCCAGAAAAACTTTCCACCCGCGAATAAATTCACCTTAAACGTATAAGACTTGCTCATTCAAGCATTAAGCGCAGATATAGTTGATTAAAGGGCTTGAAGCCTGTTAGGGGGCATGCGAACCTAAGCGCCAAAGCTAAAGGAGTGCTATTGATCATGCCATTTTCTCAATCTTTTTCCGTCGCCGAAATCATCGGCCTTCTCGCCATCGCCTTCTTAGGCCTGTTGATCGGTGCCCTGCTCAACCAAAGACTCACCCGCCAACGCTGGCAACAACATAAAGACCAACTTGAGCAAGAGATGCGTCAAGTAAATGAAGATGCTGAATTATCCTTAGCACAGCAGCAAATTTTGGTCGATGACAAAGAAGCGCAACTACGTCAATACCAACAGCGCCTTGAGCTTAAAATTGAACAATTAGGTAAAGCCGAGGCCCTAGCCGAACGCGTTCCCACCTTAGAGCAGCAATTAAATGACAGCCAGCGCCGCCAGTTAGAAATTCAATTGGCCCTGTCGAAATCCAATGCCATGCAGCAAACCATTCAAGCTAAGGCCGATGCCCAGCAAGAATCACTGCAGGATAAAATTGCCAGCTTAGAATCGGCCGAAGTGCGATTAAAGACCCAATTTGAAAACCTCGCCAATCGCATTTTTGAAGAACGGAGCGAAAACTTTAAGCATCAAAATGCCAGTCAACTCGAAGGCGTGCTTGGGCCATTGAAACAGCAGCTTGAAGGATTCAGACAACAAATTCGTGAATCCTACACCCACGAACAGTCCGAGCGCAGCGCCCTTAAACATCAACTTGAGCACCTGCGAGATCTCAATTTGAAGATGAGCCAAGATGCAATCAACCTGACCAAAGCGCTTAAAGGTGATAACAAGCAGCAAGGTAACTGGGGTGAAGTGATCCTCGATCGCGTCCTGCAGGAAAGCGGCCTACGCGAAGGCCATGAGTACCATACCCAGCAAGATCTCAAAGACGACAATGGTAAGCGCTTTAAGCCGGATGTGATTGTGCATCTGCCGGAAAATAAAGACGTGGTCATCGATGCTAAGATGTCGCTGGTCAGTTATGAGCGCTACTTCAACAGTGAAGATCCGGCACTGCGCCAACAGGCCATTAATGAGCATGTGATCTCGATTCGCAGCCACATTAAAGGCTTAAGTCAAAAGGATTATCAAAATCTGCACGGGCTTAAGAGCCTCGATTATGTGTTGATGTTTATTCCTATTGAACCGGCATTTTTACTGGCGTTAGAGCATGACCCTAGCCTAGTGAATTTCGCTCTTGAGCAGAATATCATGTTGGTAAGCCCGACGAATTTACTGGTAGCCCTGCGCACCATTAACAACATTTGGCGCTACGAATATCAAAACCAACATGCGCAAACCATTGCTAAGCAAGCGGGTCGAATTTACGACAAGTTATGTGGTTATATTGAAGACATGGAAAAACTCGGCCGCGCCTTAGATAACGCCGAAAAAACCTATCACAGCGCCATGAACAAGCTGTCATCGGGCAAAGGCAATCTAGTACGTCAAGCCCACTTAATGCAGCAACTCGGAGTCGATACCAGTAAACAGCTGGATAAAATGCTGTTAGAAAAAGCGCTCAATGAAGCCCAAGACGACAACGATACACAGGATGACGCGGAGCAGACGCTGCCGCCAACGCGCAATCCTAAGGACACAGAACTCGAACCCGCATAAATCCAGAATGAGATAGAGAGTTGAGAGACTGAGTTGATTACAAAGTTGAAAAACCTAATTGATTAATAAAGTTAAACACTCACCAATAACCTTGAATCGATACGGACATGTCGATTGATACCTTGATGCCCGGAGGCAAACGCTCCATGTGCAAAGCCGTGATGAATGTGGTTATATCCAGCGCAATATTGCTCGCAGGCGCCTTGAATGCCCCTTCTGCATTCGCGTTAACCCCAACGCAAAAAACTTTCCTTGAGGCAGAAAAAGCCTTAAAGAAACAAGACTATGAAGTCTATAAACCCCTACGAGCAAAATTAGGTAATTATCCGCTCGCGATTTATTTAGACCATGATATCGACATAGGCGATCTCAATGGTTTGCATGGCGCTGCGGCAAAAAATCTGATTGATAAGTATCAAACCACGCCTATGTACAACAGGTTAAGGTCTAAATACTTAAACAATGCGGGAACCCAAAAACGTTGGAATGATTATCTTGCGATAAGTCCCGATGCCCCTACCGACATCCGCCTGCAATGTTATTACTACGAGGCAAAACTCGCCAAGGGCGATGTAAAGACGGCTTACGCGGCGGCGCAATCACTGTGGGTCTTTGGTAGTTCGCGGCCAAAGGAATGTGATCCCCTGTTCAATGCTTGGACCAAAGCAGGTAAACGTACTCAAGATGTGATCTGGGCGCGGATGATGCTGAGTTTTGAAACTGGCGAAACCAGTCTGCTGAGCTTTTTATCCCAGAAAATCACCACCCATAACAACGAAGCAAAGCGTTTAGTCGCTGTCTATAAAGATCCAAACAGCCTACGCCATACCGAAAAGTTTAAGGATAAAAATCCGATTGTCGGCGACATAGTCGCGGCGGGATTAAAACGCCTTGCCCGCAAGGATCTCGACCAAGCCATCAATTTGTATGAACGGTATCAAAAGGCCAATCGTTTTACGCCAGCACAAGCCCAACAGCTGGATAAATACTTGGTTCGCCGCATCTTAATCGAACAAGATGATAGCCATAAAAGCTATGTTGATAATGTGCTGGCCGAGCTAAAAAGTGACGACTTATTTGAACGCCGCTTAAGATGGGCCATTCGCGATCACGACATGCGCAGCATTGCCCGTTACTTGAACTTGCTGCAACCAGAAACCTTAGCTAAGGAACGCTGGCAATATTGGCTCTATCGCACCAATGCCAAAGATGCGCCTGAAAGTGCCACTAAGGCTCTTGCGACAATCAGCAATGAACGTAATTTTTACGGTTTTGCCGCCGCACAATTTTTAAATAAACCCGTCTCGCTGAATCAAAGCCCAGAGCCTATCGTCGACGCCAGCAGCCAAAAATTAACCGATGATCTGGGTTTTGTGCGGGTGCAAGAGCTGATGGCGCTGGACCGTTATTTCGATGCGCGCTATGAATGGATTTCGCTACTAAAACGCAGTGACAATACGATGCGAGCCCGTTACGGCCGTTATGCCCATGAGCAAGGCTGGTATGATTTCGGCGTCGAAGCCAGCATACAAGGTAAGTTGTGGGATGACATTCCCCTGCGCTTCCCGATGGCGCACCAAGAAGGTTTTGAGCACGCCAGTAAAAAGCACAAAGTCAACATAGATGAGATTCGCGCGATCAGCCGCCGCGAGAGCGCGTTTTATCTGTATGCGACCTCAGGCGTAGGTGCACGCGGCTTAATGCAAATTATGCCAGCAACCGCTAAAGCAACCGCCAAAAAACACGGGGCCAGATATAGCGATCCTAAGGATCTTTATAGCGCCGAGCTTAACCTCAACCTTGGCAGTGCTTACTATGCCCAGTTGTTAAAAGAGTTTAACCAGAACCGTATCCTCGCCACAGCCGCCTACAATGCTGGCCCGTCACGAGTGCGTCGCTGGTTAGCAAATTCAGATGGCAAACTCGATGCCATGGGCTTTATCGAAGCCATTCCCTTCACTGAGACCCGTGAATATGTGCAAGCCGTCCTCAGCTATCGATTGATTTATGAGGCGCAGGAGCAAAAAGCGCAGCCATTATTCAGCGAAGCTGAACTTAAGTTTGCTTACTAAGTCGCAACCTAAAATGGAACTCGATATTCAGCAGTATCGAGTTCCTACTTTTCAGCATACCCTAAGATAATGCTCATGCTTTAACCGCCTAAAATTCTTAATGATATTCTCTAAATTCAAATCATTAGCAAAGCGAATAATTATTCAGCAATCACGCCGTTTTATCGTAAACTTGTTTGCACTGCGAGTGATTAAATGCGAATAATTAGTATTAATGCATTAAGACTCCCATTAGGCCCATGATTAACCTTAGCTCGTTAACACTTAGCTGCGAATACCAACCCTTTGTCGATCCCCATACGTTAGCCATCGACGGCTATGAAGCCTTAGCGCGTTTTTATCTACCTAATGGCGATGCGGTTGCACCCAATATCGTGTTCGAGCAATTGCATGAATCCACAGAGTTGCTCGCCGCCGTTGAATATCAAGCCAAGGCATTTCAACTCGCTCACGCGCCCAGCCAGCAGCGTATTTTTATCAATGTCGATCCCCACGCAGTCGATGGGCCACATACTGCCAAGCTTATAAAGCTGTTATCGCAATACCAGCAAATTACGGTCGAGATCATTGAAAATACCTGCATTAGCGATGCTCAACTGGCCAATCAGTTATTCGGCCAATTTAAACAAGCGAATATCCAAGTGGCGCTCGATGATATTGGCGCACCCCACTCCATGCTTTGTGTTGATTTGATGATGAATGTAGATTATCTCAAGTTCGATCGACATTGGTTAACGCACATCACGCATCCTGAAGGCGTCCAGTTACTCATAGCGCTGATTAACTTTGCCAAACAAACCAATAAACAGTGCATTCTAGAAGGCATAGAAACCGAAACCCAGCTAGCGTTTGCGCGAGACATAGGCGTCGACTTAGTCCAAGGATTTTTATTTAAATCTTGGTTTATTCGCCCCAGCCGCAGTCAAACGCTGTGTCTTGCCTAAATCCAAGCGCTAACCTTTGACTTGGTGCCACCAGCACACGCAAGCCTAAACGTCATTCAGTCGAGTAATTGATTTCGCACTAGAAATGCCACTGGATAAGCAGGCGATGATCCGCCATAGTGGTTAAGCTTATCTGCTTTCGCATGCACTTTCAGTTACGCTTTTAAATGTATTAGGAGTCGCCCGTGGCACAATCTGGGATCAGCGAATTACTACAACAACTCGAACAAGTGTTACTGGGCAAACCTAGGCAAATTCGGCTTGCTTTGGCCTGCATTCTCGCCCGCGGCCACCTGTTGATTGAAGATTTACCCGGCATGGGTAAAACCAGTATTTCCCATGGCATAGCCCAAAGCTTGGGCTTGAGTTACCAAAGAATTCAATTTACCAGCGACATGCTGCCCGCTGATATTCTCGGCGTGTCGATTTTTGATAAACATCAGGCGCAATTTATCTTCCATCCAGGGCCGATTTTTAAGCAGATGATCTTGGCCGATGAAATTAACCGCGCCAGCCCTAAGACCCAAAGCGCCTTGCTTGAAGCGATGGCAGAACAACAAATCTCCGTCGATGGCATCACCCACAGATTGCCTAATCCTTTCTTTGTGATCGCAACTCAAAATCCCACCGATCAATCCGGCACATTTCCGCTACCAGAATCGCAGCTCGACCGGTTTATGATGCGTCTATCTATTGGTTATCCGAGCCACGACGCCGAACTTGCGATGCTGAAGAGCAATCATAACCACTTAACCTTAGATCAACTGCCCCAATGCCTGACGCCACTGGCCTTGATGCAACTGCAAGAACAATGCGACAAGGTCAGCGCTTCCGATGCTTTACTCAATTACATTCTGGCCTTAGTGAATTTTTCTCGCAGCCAAAGTGATGGCGTGGGTTTATCGCCCCGCGCTACCAAAGCCCTATTGCAAGCCGCTAAGGCATGGGCTTTTTTAGCGGGCCGACATTATTTAGTTCCCGAAGATGTGCAAGCGGTATTTTGCTGCGTGGCGGAGCATAGACTCAGAACCAGTAGCCAATTACAGGGCGAAGCCCTATCCGAGCGAATTCTGGCGAGCGTTAATCCCATCATGTAGCGAGCCGCTGCCATGAACAATATTGTGAAGGCATTCATTAACTGAGCAATAAAATCGAGCTGTTAAAGCAAGCCATTCAATCAAGGAAGTGATGCAAAAGTGAAACGACTGATACGCCCAACTTTCGTGCCGACTTTAGAACCGATTTGGCAGCGTTGGTTAGCGAGGCGTTTACCTCCGAGTCCTGAAATCACCTTAAGCCATCGCAGTATTTTTATTCTGCCGAGTGGTTTTGGTTTAGTTTGGCTCGGGTTGGTTTTACTCTTATATCTATTTGGTACTAACTATCAAAATAATTTAGTCATTGGCCTTAGTATCTTACTCCTAAGCCTGTTTAATACCTGTATTCTCTACAGTTACAAAAATCTTGCGGGTCTACATTTACGCGCCATGACGCCGCCCGAAGTCTATGCAGGCGAAACCTTAACCTTTCCTGTCCTCATCAGCACCCATCATAGTGGTCATAATATTCAGCTTAACTATCCGCATAATCGCACTTATACGGTGCAGAACGTCGGCACAGATGAACAGCAAGCGCTCGTACCTTTTGAATACCATCGGCGGGGCCAAGTGTCACCAGGAAGGCTCAAAATTGAATCCTTTTATCCCTTAGGGCTGTGCCGCGCTTGGTCCCATGTGGATTTGGGCATCAGCCACTTAGTCTTTGCCCAGCCGATTGAAGCGCCGCTGCAGCTTGAGGCTGATCATTCACAGTCGGAGCACGATCCCCTGTTACTGGCGGGTAAACATGTGTCGGGTATCGATGAGTTTAAAGGCCTTAAACCCCATGTGCTCGGCGAGTCCCTCAAGCAAGTGGCGTGGAAGCAGTGGGCACAAGGTCGCGGTATGTTGAGTAAAGAGTTCCAGCAGCCCCAAGGCGATCCCGTTTGGTTAAGACTCAGACCCGATGCTAAACGGCTCGAAACCCAGTTGAGTCAATTAAGCTGGCAAATCAATAAACTCACGCAACTCGAACAGTATTTTGGCCTACATCTTCAAACACCCATGGGCGAGGATATATTGATCGCGCCCTCTATCGGTCATAACCATAGAATCGCCTGCCATAAGGCCCTCGCCTTGTATCCCCAGCTAGCGCCGTCAGCCGTTAATTCGTCATCAGCGGCAAAGCACTCAAATAAAACGGCTAAAACCACCAGCAAGAAACGTCATATCCCGACCTCGAGGGAACAGGTATGACATTAACGGCCAGCAGCACGACACCGCAAATTGGCGATAACATCAGCCGTCAGACACTCTTTTGGTTATTAATCACCAATATCGCCGTACTGAGCCCGCTATTTGATAAAACCACGCCTTGGACCTTAGGCATTTGCGCAATTTGTTTGCTGTGGCGTGTGGGGATTTATGTTGGCAAAGTGGCAAAGCCGCCGCGTTTTCTGGTCACCAGTCTTGCGATCGGCGCCGCAACCACATTAGCACTCGTGTCCAAGGAAATTGGCTTACTCAACGCACTCGTGAATCTGCTGCTGTTAGGTTATGCCTTAAAATACATTGAAATGCGTAACCAAAGGGATGTGCGGGTTGTCGTCCTCGCTGGCTATTTTATTATCGCGCTGACCTTTATTGATCACCAATCCTTACTCAATACCGCGCATTTACTCGTGGTGACGCTGATCAACACCTGCGTGCTCGTGACCCTGTATCAAGATAAACACTCCCTAAAACACACGGCGTGGCTCGGTGGTAAATTTTTACTTCAGAGTGTGCCCCTCGCGCTGCTGTTGTTTTTGGTGTTACCGCGTTTTGCGCCGCTCTGGTTAGTGCCCAACATGAAAGAAGCGCAAACGGGCTTGTCCGATAGTCTGGCCATTGGTGATATCGGTAAGCTCACCCGTTCGACCGAGCTGGCCTTTAGGGCGAGTTTTACCAATGCGGCGCCCATTAATGCTGAGTTATATTGGCGCGCTCTGGTGATGGAAAACTATGACGGTATGACTTGGCGTCAGGAGGAAGGCATTAAAAAGCTGCAAAAAGATGCGCTGCTGTTTCCGCCCTCTCGGCCCAGCCCCGCTTCGATAAGTCGCGAAGGTCAAGATACTGCAAAACAAGGCAAGCAAAACAATAAGCTGAGTCTTCGTTACCAAGTGATTGCTGAGCCGAGCCACCAGCCGTGGTTATTTGGTCTCGATGTGGCCTACAGTCAAGATGATAGTGTGGTCAATATGCCCGATTATCGACTGTTAGCGCTGCGCAATGTCGATCAGCGAATGAGTTATCAAGTGGAGTCTTGGCCCAAAGCTAAGATGGATCTCAGGCTCTCGGCGCGGCAAAGACAGATTAACCTCGAACTGCCGAGTAACAGTAATCCACGAACTTGGGCGCTGGCCGAGCAATTCAAGACTCAATATCCCGAGCCTAAGCCACGACTCTGGGCCATGATGCGCCACTTTAATACCGAGCCTTTTTTCTACACTCTCACGCCGCCTCCCCTTGGGCCGCAGCAAGTGGATGATTTTCTATTTGAAAACAAAGCCGGATTTTGTGTGCACTATGCCGCCGCCTTCATTGTTATGGCGCGGGCCACAGGCTTACCCGCACGTATGGTTACAGGTTATCAGGGCGGCGAATTTAATCCGCAAGCGGGTTACTACAGCGTGTATCAATATATGGCCCACGCATGGGCAGAGGTTTGGCTCGAAGGCGAAGGTTGGGTGCGTTTCGACCCGACCGCTATGGTAGCTCCCGATCGTATCGAGCAAGGTTTCGACGCCCAGTTTGATCCCGCGCTAAGTTACCTGCAGGAAAGCCCTTTTAGTAGCTTACGCTTTAAATCTATGCCTTGGCTCAATGAGTTAAGGCAACGTTTTGCCAGCATAGATTATTACTGGAGCGTATGGGTATTGGGTTTCAATCAAGATAGGCAGAATCAAGTGCTCAGCGGCATCTTAGGTGATGTGACTAACACTAAAATCGCGGTATTTATGGGGCTGTGTATCAGCCTTATTGTGCTCTATATCGCCTACAGTGCGGGGCTATTACATTTTAGCACTCAGGGCGATCCTATCAGCGCCCGCTATCAACAGATCTGCAATAGCCTCGCCCGCCATGGTATTAAGCGTAATGACAGTGATGGGCCAAACCAATTTGCGCAGCAGATTATCGAGCAATACCAACACAGTTCACCACAGCTTTATACGCTGATGCACACCTTGACCCAAAGTTATGTGGCGCTGAAGTATCAAGATTTACCGGCTGATGACTATCAAGCGCATTTAACAAAATTTAAAGCGGCGGCGAAGCAACTGAATTGGTTATTGCTCAGGGCAAAGGTGAAAAAGAAGTTCACGCTAGCCTAGCATTGGTAAGCTGAGCATTAGCCGGCCAAGTTTCACCAGTTTAAGGCTCAGTAAACGCCTAAAATTGCGGGTTAATTTCACAGAAGCAGCAATAGTGTTGAATCTTATAAATCAAACACATAGAATTGTTTTACTGTCACCATGCCGAGTTGCACATGCTAAAGTTAATCCAGTCCAATCAGATGGAAGTGCTCTGCGCCCATTTAGCCGCTTACCTGACCCAACCCCTTGCTTTTGCACGTTTACTGAGTAACGAGCATATTCTGGTGCAGAGTCCCGGCATGTCCACTTGGCTGCGCCTCGAAATCGCCAAACAAAATGGGATTGCCGCCGCATTGGAATTCCCGCTGCCATCGAGTTTTACCTGGCAGTTGTGCCATGACTTATTGCCCGATGTGCCCAAAGACAACGCCTTCACTAAGGCGGCGATGACGTGGAAGCTGATGCAACTTTTGCCGCGCATGTTGCAAGATGACGCTTTTGGGCCATTGAGACACTATCTAAGTCATCAGCAATCCAGCACAAATGCCGCCGACACGAGTGAACAGCACAACACGAGTGATATGACGGCTGACGACATTAAGTTGTACCAACTCTGTGGTCGGATTGCCGATATCTTCGACCAATACTTAGTGTATCGCCCCGATTGGATTTTAGCCTGGGAGCAAAACGAGCATCCCGACTCACTCACCAAACCGCTGAATGAAGACCAACGCTGGCAACCCATTTTATGGCGCGCGCTGATTGCCTTTAACCGTGATGAGCTTAATCAAAGCCATTACCACAGGGCCAATCTGCACAGCGACTTAATTGCCGCGCTGAATAATCCCGACACGTCACTCGCCAAATTACCGCAACGCCTATTTGTGTTTGGCATTTCCTCGATGGCGCCGCAAACCATAGAGGTGCTTTACCATCTGGCAGGTCGTATCGATGTGATCGTACTGGGCTTAAGTCCCTGTCAGCACTATTGGGGCGACATTGTGGATCCCCGTAATCGTGCCCGTATGGCGGTGCAATATGCGGGTAAACGCCAATTAGCCGAACTGTGGGAAGATAAACTCGAAGTGGGTAATCCGCTGCTTGCCAATAACGGCAAGATGGGCCGTGAATTACTCGATATGCTGCTTGAGCTCCCCGCCGAACACTGCGACTTTGGCGATGATGTGTATTGTGAGCCCTGTGACGATCCCAACTCGCCGCACAGTCACGCCAGCATGCTCCACGGGGTGCAATACGATATTTTAGAGATGCAAACCTTAGACAGAGTACTAGGGCCAGATGCCGAGCTGTACCAAAATGTCGAGAACAGACGCCTGCTTAAGCGCGACGATGCATCCATTCGAGTCAAGAGTTGTCACAGCCCACTGCGGGAAGTCGAAACCCTGCACGATCACTTGCTTGCGTTACTCAGCAACCATGCCGACCTGACACCCAAAGACATAGTGGTGATGATGCCCGATGTGGCCGCTTACGCGCCCTACATCGATGCTGTCTTCTCGGCGAAGCAAGGCCTGCATTACATTCCCTACGCCATTGCCGACCGCGGCGCGGCGCAGGAATCACCGCTCATCAATAGCTTTTTGAATTTACTCGGGATTAATCAGAGTCGTTTTGGTCTCACCGACATTCTGAGCATACTCGAAGTGCCCGCCATTTTGCGCCGTTTCCAGCTCGATGACGATGAATTGCAACTGATCCGCCGCTGGTTAGATGAAGCGGGCGTGCGCTGGGGCCGCGATGAACAAAGCCGCCTTAAGCAAGGCGTGCCAGCGTTTGAGCAAAACTCCTGGGCCTTTGGTATTAAAAGGCTGATTTTAGGCTACGCCTTGAGTGACGATGCGCCGTTGTACCAAGATCATCTGATCGTGACTGGCATCGAAGGCCAATCGGCGCAGGCGTTAGGTAAGTTACTCAATTTTATTGAAGTACTCGATGAAACGGCGCAAATACTCGCCTTACCGCAAGTGGGCGCCCTGCGCTTAGCGGAATTAACTGAGCTACTGGATGCCTTCTACGACACAGATGAAGACGAGCGCGAGCAGTTGCAGGAAATCCGCGATGCCATTGCCGCCCTAGAGCAAGAGTTACTATCGGCGGGTAAGCCATTAGATACAAACTTGTTAGATACAAGTATGTTCGAGAAGCTAGCCCAACAGAGCATAAGCGGACTGAGCCTCAGCATTGAAGTGCTGCAGCAGTGGTTTAATCAACGCTTAACCGAATCTCGGGTCGGCCAGCGTTATCTTGCGGGAAGCGTGAACTTTTGTACCTTGATGCCGATGCGCTCGATCCCCTTTAAGGTCGTGTGTTTACTCGGCATGAACGATGGGGTTTATCCTAGGGTTCAGCATCCTGTCGGCTTTGATTTAATGGCACACTTTGGTGCCCGTAAAGGCGATCGTTCCCGCCGTCTCGATGACAGATATTTGTTTTTAGAAGCCTTATTGTCGGCGCGCGAGCAACTGTACATCAGCTATATTGGCCGCAGCGAACGGGATAACTCGGAGCGTATCGCCTCTATGCTCGTCTCTGAACTGATTGAATATTGTCAGCTGTGTTATTTGCCTGAAACGCTAGTGGCTCAATCGCAAAACACTTCAAGCCCCATAGACCCAGAAGATGCTGAAAAAGCCCTCTATAACGCGATCGTCAGCCACCAGCCGCTGCAACCCTTCGATCCTAAGTTGTATCAGTCCACAGTAAAAAATAGCGACGAAGATGGCTCAAGCATAGGCCAAAGTTACAGCCAGCAATGGTGTCCACCCAATGCGGGCGCTGCGGGCACACATGCGGGCCGCTTTATCGGCGCGCAAACGCGCATCATGCTAGAAGCGGATGAGCAAGGCTCAATGCCGGATACAGAAGCACAGCCCGCTTCTGTGCACACAACGCAAAGCAAGCAAGTGGATGTGTCCGCCCTGATCCGTTTCTTTCGAAATCCGGCGCAGTACTTTTTCAACCGAACGCTTAAAGTCGACCTTAGCCTCAATATTCAGGCCGATGATAATGACGAGCCCTTTAGCCTAAATGCACTAGAGCGCTATATGTTGCAGGCCCAGTTACTCGACGATGCCATAGGCCAAGGCCTAACTGAGCCCGATATCGAGCTGATTAAACGCCTCAAAGCCAGCGGCAGTTTGCCGATGCAGCCCTTCGATGATTTACTGCTACGCCAATATCAGCACGATATTAAACCTTTGATTGGTAGAACCTTGTTCCTCAAGGGAGAACAAACCGGCAGTCATGCGGATATTAAACTCGTGTTTGACTTACCCATCACGGCGGGTAAATCCCAGCAAGTGTTACTGCAAGGCCGTATTGATGACATCAGCCCTAAGGGATTAGTGAATTACCGTCCCGGTAGCGCCCACGGCCGCGATGTGCTGAGGTTATACCTTCGCCACCTGTGTTTAATGGCAATGGGCCACACACATGCAAGCTATCTACTCGACATGGGGCATTTCCACGCCTTAGCGCCAATCACTGCTGAGCGCGCCCATGCGTTACTGGCCGATTTGCTGGTGCTGTTTTATCAAGGTCAGCAATATCCACTGTGTTTTATGCCGCGCACCTCATTGGCCTACGTCAGCTGCGAGGGTGAGCACGATGAGCGTTTGCAGCAAGCGTTACCTGAATGGCTGGATGAGCAGAGTCAATTGGGCGAAGGGAACGAACCCCATTATCAACGATTATTCAGTTTTCCGCGGGATTTCTCTGAGGATAGCTTTGGCGCATTAGCCGAGCGCATCTATCGCCCTATGGTGAGTTTATATCTCAAAGACACACTGGCTCAGCTTGAGGAATTTGCGCTGAACGATGGCATGAGCCAAAGCCAGACTCACGATGTACAAGCGACTGAAACACAAGCGACTGCAGCACATTTAAACCGCGATAGCGCACAGGGAGAGCAAGCATGAGTGAACAGATGCAGTTAAACGCAGCAGCCTTACATTCAGCGGCTCAGGCGCTTGATCCTCTCACTCTGCCCTTTGGCGGTAGTCGTCTGATTGAGGCCAGCGCTGGCACAGGTAAAACCTACACTATTTCAGGTCTTTATTTACGCATATTGCTTGGCGATGGCATAGCAGCGCCGCTGACCTGCGAACAAATTCTCGTAGTCACCTTCACCAATGCGGCCACCGAAGAATTACGGGATCGTATTCGCCGGCGTATTCAAGTCGCCTTTAAGTGTTTCTTAGGGCTAACGATTGCCGATCCCTTTGTGCAGGCATTGTATGACAACATACCAGAGAGTGAACGCGCCATTGCCCTTAGGCGATTCGATCTCGCCCTTAAATCCCTCGATGAAGCGGCAATTTTTACCATTCACGGTTTCTGTCAGCGAATTTTATCGGATCTCGCCTTTGAGTCTTCCTTGCTGTTCGAATCGGACTTTACCTTGGACGACAGCGAGTTTTTGCACCATGCGGTGCGGGATTTTTGGCGTGAGGCCTGTTACCCGCTGCCCGATTACTTAGCGCAAATCATTGCCAAGGAATTTGGCGAGCCCGATGGTTTGGTTAAACAATTGCGGCCGCTCCTTGGCGCCAGTCAAGCAAAGCCTCTGAAACCCGCGCTTAAGTTTGATGCCTTGGCCCTGTCACTGCGCCAAAGTTTAGAGCGCTTTAAATTAGCTTGGCCGCGGGGACGCGATGGCTTATTGGCATTGCTACACAGTTTGCCACTCAACGGCACCCGCTTTGGCAAAGCAACGGATAAATACCCCAAGCTCGCCGCCATGTTCGATGCGCTAGATAACTGGCTCGCCTTCGGTCATGGGTTACCGCCGCTGAAAGAGTTAGAAGCCTTGTCCTTGTCGGAGTTAAAGCTCAACAAGGGCGGCGTGATCCCAAGTGTGAGCGAAGCACCGCTGATGGATCATATGGAGCAACTCGCCACATTGATTGCATCCATTAAACCGGCATTTTTGTATAGTGCGAAACTCGGCATAAGCGAGCGATTTGCCCAGCAAAAACAACAAAAAAATGTGCTGACCCCAGATGACTTACTCACGACATTAGCGAGCGCGTTAAACGCCAATAATGAAACCTTGCCCAAAGCCGTGGCAACACGTTTTCCCGTCGCGCTTATTGATGAATTCCAAGATACCGATCCGCTGCAATTTGCGATCTTCTCTGGCATCTACCAAGACCGCTACTCGTTTGAGCAGCAAGGCAAAAACGATACAGAAAATAAGCTCAGCCTGTTGATGATTGGCGATCCTAAGCAAGCCATTTATGCCTTTCGCGGCGCCGATATCCATACCTATATTGAGGCCCGTCATCATACGCAGGCCCACTATCATCTGGATACCAACTACCGCTCAAGCGCAAACATGGTCGCTGGGGTCAACCATCTGTTTAGTCAGCATAATGATCCTTTTATCAGTCAATCGATCCCCTTTGATAGCGTGAAAACGCCCAGCAGTGCTAAAGGGAAAATCCTCACTGAAAAAACCGCCAATCCAGCCGCCTTAAGATTAAGACTCTTAAGCGAAAGCGCAGAAAACGGCCTCAACAAAACCACCGCCAGACACTTGCTCGCCGAAGACGCGGCGGCACAAATTACCCGTTTACTGACAGATGCGGCCAATGGCGAATGCCACAGCCCGAAAGGGCCTTTAATCGCTAAAGACAACGCTATCTTAGTGCGGGATCGCAACGAGGCGGCGGTGATGAAAACCGCACTGAGTAAACGCCACATAGGCGCGGTGTTTTTAAGCCGCGACAGTGTGTTCGATACCCTTGAAGCGCGAGAAATGGCGTTAATTTTACGATCTCTGGCGAATCCTAAGGATGAGCGGGCACTGCGCAGCGCCCTAGCCACGGCATTATTAGGCTACAGCGCCGAGCAAATTCATGCCTTTAACCAAGATGAAGAGCACAGACAGCTGTTATTAGAGCAGTTTTTTAACTTGCACCAAGTGTGGCAAAAACGCGGCATCATGCCCGCGCTATTAAGCCTTGCCAATAGCACTAAGCTGATTGATCGTTTACTGCACTCCGCTAGTACGCAAACCGATACACAGGAGCAAGATGCCACCAACGGCGAGCGCCGTTTGACGGATTTTCGCCACCTTGCCGAGCTATTACAGCAAAAGGCCACCGAGCTTGATGGTATTAGCGCCCTGCTCAATTGGTATGAACAGCAACTGATTGATAACACAGGCACCGATGAACAGCAGCTGCGCCTTGAAAGCGAGCAGAATCTAGTGCAGATCGTTACTATCCATAAGAGTAAGGGCCTTGAGTATCCCGTGTGTTTTGTGCCCTTTGTCAGCCTAGCCCGCGACAATCGCCGCCGCCCGACGCCTATGCTGTACCACAGAACCAACGATGCAGGTGAGCAAGAACTCGTATGGGATATCGAAGGCACGGATGACGGTTGGGAGCGCGCCAAGCAAGAAACCTTGGCCGAAGACTTACGCCTTTTGTATGTGGCGCTCACTCGCCCTGTGTATTTGTGTTATTTGTCTATCGCCAATCACAGTCGTCAGCTTAAAAATGGCCTTAAAAGTCAGCTGCATGAAACCGCCATCGGCTATCTATTGGGCATTGGCGACTCAGAATGTGACTTTGCCCGTATCTGCAATGCTGCGCAGCAGCTCGCTCAAGATGTGGAAGCCATAAGTATTGATATGGTGCCCGATGACATAGACGAGCGCCCATTGCCCTCAAGCCAAGACATAGCACAAATACTGAGCGCGAAAACCTTAACCCGCCAATACAGCACGCCGTGGCGAGTCGGCAGTTATTCAGGTCTCGTTAAAAATACCAGCCATGGCAAAGCCGCTCCGGGCGCCGATGATGAAGTATTAGGTACGCTTGAATATATGGCTGCGCAAACACTCTCTATTCCTAATGGGCCAAGCCATGATCTGCAGGATGACATGCTCAATCGCTTTAACTTTGAGCGCGGCGCTAACGCAGGTAGCTTTATGCATTTAGTGCTAGAAGAGATTGATTTTACGCAGGCAGACAGAGACTTACCGCTGCAACTGCCTAAAGCCATGCTGAAATACGGTATCGCGCCCGAGTGGCAAACGGTATTGCACACTTGGTATCTGGATGTGCTGCATGCGCCACTTGGGCTCATGCCATCTACAGTGCCATCAACAATAGTGCCAACGATAATGCCTTCAACATCGGCCTTAGATAATCATTCCAAGACACCCAAACCTGAGCATCCTGATTTGTGCTTAGCCAAGTTATCGCCACAGGATACCTTAGTCGAAATGGAGTTTTATTTCCCCTTAAGCGAACTTAAGGATACTGAGCTCAATGCGCTACTGCAGCAGTTTGGCTATGAGTCGACACTTAAGTTTGATGATCTCAAGGGCATGCTCAAGGGCTTTATCGATTTAACCTTTGAATACCAAGGAAAATATTATATCGCCGACTATAAGTCGAATCATTTAGGCGACAACATCAATGCCTATCATCAGAGCGCGCTGCAAAGTGCCATAACCGATCATAGGTACGATTTGCAGTACATCCTCTACTCATTGGCGCTACACAGGTATTTGAGTTTACGCCTGCCAAGTTATGACTACGACAGCCATATCGGCGGTTGTTATTACTTGTTCTTACGGGGAATGTCGGCTCAGTATCCCGGCTACGGTGTTTATTACGACAAGCCGCCGAAGGCACTTATTCTCGCGCTGGATTCACTTTTTAATGACAATTTATTTCATAGCAGATTAGCTGGTGCAATCGATACAGGAGTCACGGCATGATGCGCTCAACCCAAGGGCTAAATGCACATTCACTCACAGCCGCGAAATGGATAGACCATGGCGCAATTCAGCTTAGCGCGCCGCTGCCAGAGCTGTTAAAACAGTGGGAGCAAGAACGACTGCTCACACCGCTCGATCGGCATTTCGCACTCGAGATGAGCCACTTGCATCCAAGTGACAGCCAACATCCCTTGTTTATTTTGCTGTGTGCGCTATTAAGCCAGCAATTATCTTCACAGCACAGTTGCCTAGTGCTCGCCCATATCGTGCCGCTTAATCCTATGGCCGAGCAAAATAGCCATTGTAAAATCAGTTTAAGTCTCGAAGCGCTAACAGAGACCTTGCAAAGCTTTGATGCCGTTGGCCAAGCTGGCAGTAACAAACCACTTATTTTGGATAATGGCAGACTCTATCTACAACGTTATCATCAATTTGAAACCTCAGTGGCCGCTTCGTTAATCCGCCTATCGGGAAGCGTATCTAGGCACTTATCTGAAGAGGTAAACCATCAAGAGCAAACTCAAACCGCTAAGTTGCGGTCACTGCTAGATCAACTGTTTCCTGCCACTGTGAGCGCTCCCCATTCACTCACTAACAATGTACTCACTACCAATGTAATCACTAAAAGTGAAGACACACAAAGCACAGCACCCATTGATTGGCAAAAGGTTGCCACGGCCACGGCACTGGGTAAAAAACTGGCGGTGATCACTGGTGGCCCAGGTACGGGCAAAACCACCACTGTGACTAAGCTTTTGTTATTGCTACAAATGGAATCACAGCAGGAAATTCGTTTAGTCGCGCCGACAGGAAAAGCGGCGGCTCGCTTAAGCGAATCAATCAAAGCCTCAAAAGCGCGTCTGGCGAAGGAACTCAGCGCCCATACTGATGTTGTTGATGAAGCTCGCAATAGACATAGCCAAGACTTTTTAACGGCACTGGGGCGCATTCCAGAGGAAGCATCAACCTTACACAGACTGCTTGGGGTGATCCCCAATTCGCCGCACTTTCGCCACCATCAAGGTAATCCGCTTAGGCTCGACTTATTAATCGTCGACGAAGCCTCTATGGTCGATTTGCCCATGATGTATAAGCTGCTGAGCGCACTGCCTGAGCACGCCAGTTTGATTTTACTCGGGGATCAGGATCAACTCGCCTCGGTTGAAGCCGGCGCTGTGCTCGCCGATATTTGTGCGGGCCTGAAAATACCAGTAGAACCCAATAACCTTGCGCAAAATAACACAGCATCCAACAACTCTGCTCTGTGGCAAATGCGCTATTCCAAGGAGCAAGCCGAGCGTCTGAGTGCGTTAACGGGTTTTGAGTTAACACCCTATATCAGCGACGCGCCTAAACTTGGCGATAGCTTGTGTATGCTAATGCACAGCCACAGATTTAAAGGCGATGCAGGGATTGGACAACTTGCGAGCGCCGTTAATCGCGCAGATCTTCAAGGTATTTTGCAAGTATGGCAACAGGGACCCGCAGAATTAAGCTGGTTAGAACACAGCATGGCTGTAAGCCAAACCCAAGCCAAAGTGAGCGAGCCTGCTAATAATATGGGACTCAATTTACTGCTAGAGCAAGCCTGCCAGCAATATGGTATTTATCTCAGCGCCTTGAATAGCGATGTAAACATTAGCGATGAAAGTCATAGTGATTTAAGTAAGCGTCCAAGCACAGCTGAGATCATAGAAAGCTTTAACCAGTACCGCATTTTATGCGCCATGCGCTCAGGCGATTATGGGGTTGAAGGCATCAATCAGTATGTAACTCAAGCATTGGCCAATGCCAAGCTGATTAAACCGCTACAGGAGTTTTATCTGGGTCGGCCGATTATCATCCAAAGCAATGACTATAACTTAGGCCTGTTTAACGGTGATATCGGATTGATTTTGCAGGATGAAGATAAACCCGAACGTTTAATGGCGCACTTCATCAAGGCCGATGGCAGCCTGCTAAAAGTCTTGCCAGCCCGTTTGCCCAGCCATGAAACCTGTTACGCCATGACAGTACACAAAAGCCAAGGCAGCGAATTTAGCCGTGTGGCCTTAGTGCTGCCACCGAGCCCCAGCTTAGCCCAATGGCAACTGCTGACTAAAGAGTTGGTTTACACCGCCATCACCCGCGCTAAAGTGCACTTTACCTGCTTAGGTACCCAGCACGTATTCGAGCGGGCCAGTAGCCAAGCCACTCAACGCGCATCGGGTCTTGCCGACAGGCTTTGGGGTTAAGTTAGGTTCGTTTAGCTCAAGACTAAGCTGTAACGGAAAGAGGTTTTGGTAAACCCTATACTTTCATAGTATTGCTGCGTGGCAATGCGCTGGGTCGATGTAGTGAGTTCGAGTAACTGACAGGCTTCTTGTCTTCCCCGCGCTTGAGCAAAATCAATCAGCTGAGTGCCGATGCCCTGACCTCGCATATCGGCATCCACTACTATCGCCGTAATGCGACAAATACGACTCAAAGCGGGGAAATAATCAAAGAACATCAAGGCCATCACAGCAACAACTTGCGGCTCACCCAGCGCATTGAGTTGCTCGTATACCAGTAACTCATCAGTGCGAGAATGGGGATTATTTTGGCACTCGGTTAACGTCTTGGCTAACGCGGCCACAGGTAAAACATAACCTAGCTGCTCAAGTAGCAGTTGAATACTCTGTGCATCGTGTAACTGAGCTAACCGAATGTTTTTATTCATCATACAAATTTTACCCTCGTCATTTACCAAAACTCTTTACGATGACTTTCAACCAAGTATTCCCTACAACAATGCCATGTTGAAACGCATCCCGAATGCTAATTTTTTTCGCGGCTATTCATCGCAGCGAATAGTGACTCCACAATTGCAAGACATTGTCAGTTAACCCCACAAAAATCAAAATAAACTCGCCAAATGCATAAGCCCTTATTTGCAATGCGATCAAATGCGTTAAAATTCACCACTTAATAGCCGCCAGTCAGCAAAACCTTGCACTCATAGGGACAAGAAAACTAAGATGACAGCGGTTGTACTATAGGATGATGTTCGTATTGCCACAGGCCGATATCATCCGATTTTGCTCACTTTGAGGAATCACAATGTCTAAGATCAATCTGCTTTTGCTGTGCGGCGGCGGAAGTGCCGAACACGATATTTCATTAATGTCGGCCAACTATTTTGAAACCTCACTGGCAAAATCTGAGCAGTTTTCTGTGTTGCGCGTCGAGCTGGATAAATTCGGCCAGTACCGCACCGCCGCAGGTGACGACTGCGAACTGACCAATAGCCGCGAAATTCGCTTCCGTGATGAAAGCAAAACGCCATGGCCGGTCGATTATGTTATTCCTTGCATTCATGGCTATCCCGGTGAGACCGGCGACATTCAATCCTATTTTAATTTGATCCAACTGCCCTATTTTGGCTGTGAATCCGAAGCGAGCAGCAACTGCTTCAATAAGATCACCGCTAAAATGTGGTTCTCGGCCTTAGGTATTCCGAATACGCCGTATATTTTCCTGAATCAGTTCGATGATGCGGCGATTGAGCAAACCCAAGCGGCTTTAGCACAATGGGGATCGATCTTCGTCAAAGCAGCCTCACAGGGTTCCTCTGTCGGTTGTTACAAAGTGGACGACAGCAATAAAGTTGCTGGCGTGCTCAAGGATGCGTTTGGCTATGCGCCCTATGTGATCGTTGAAAAAACCATAAAAGCCCGCGAGTTAGAAGTCGCAGTCTACGAGTACAATGGTGAAGTGGTGGCGACAGTGCCAGGTGAAATCATCTGTGATAGCAACACCTTTTACACCTTCGATGAGAAATACGCCAAAAACAGTAAAGCGCGCACCGATGTTGTCGCGCAGCATGTGTCAGCTGAGATCAGCGAACAGATCCGTGCCTATGCAATCAAGGCATTTAAAGGAATGAAGCTGCGTCACTTATCGCGCATCGACTTTTTCTTAACCGCGGACAATGAAATTATATTGAATGAAATCAATACCTTCCCAGGTTCTACGCCGATTTCTATGTTCCCTAAAATGCTGCAAAATCACGGTCACGATTTTACGCAATACTTGAGCCTAGTGATTAATGGTCAGCTAAGCGCTAAATCTTAACATTCATCAAGCTGACTCAGTGTGCACGCCTATACTCAGTGCAACACCCGTTTTCAGTCATAAAAAGAGCGCCGAGGCGCTCTTTTTATTTGTTATTTTTCAACACTATATTCCTAAATATTGGATTATTAACTTACATCTAAACCCAATATATCAATCAGGCTGTCGCAGGTTAAGCCGCCCTCATATTTAGGTCAAACATCCAAGCTCCAATACCAAGAACCTAATGCAGCTCAGCTTGCTTTGCCAACAGCGCAAAGAAAGCGGCTTTTGGCATAGGTTTATAGAAAAGATAGCCTTGAATTTCTTGAATATGATTTGACATCACAAACTTGAGTTGGGACTCAGTTTCCACCCCTTCTGCCGTCACGGTTAACTCTAACGCATGACTTAACCGCACTATGGCCTCCACCAACGCTTCGTGGCGCTTGCCTTCATCTAATCGGTCGATAAAGCTCTTGTCGATCTTAATTTGATCGATAGGGAAATTAGCTAAATAAGATAGAGATGAGTAACCCGTACCAAAGTCGTCCAATGAAATGTTAATCCCCTTAAGCCGCAAACCATTCAGTACATCAATAAGATGTGTATGTTGCTTCATCAGCAAAGACTCAGTGATCTCAAGGGTTAACCTGTCGTAGGGGAAATCTGTTACTTCGAGTTGCTCGGTAATCTCAGCGAAGGAATCCACAAAGGCATCTTGCAGTTCATGGGACCAAAACTCAAAGGTCGACACATTTACCGATAAGTTAATCGGCCAATTATGAGCCTGCATCTCTAAGATGGTTTGCATAGCGCCAAGGCGCACATCTCGACCAATATCAACAATTAAGCCACTGTTCTCCGCTATGGGAATAAACTCATCGGGGGGAATGAATTGCCCTTCAAGCTGCCAACGAAGTAAAACCTCGGCGCGAACAATCAAACCTGTGGTCGCATTCACTATGGGCTGGTAATAAAGCTCGAAGGTCTGTTGATCGAGTGCCTGCTTGAGTTGATTATGAAGGCTGGCAATGCGCTCGGCATTGAGCTGCATTTGCTCAGTAAAAAAATGATATCGATTACGACCGTTAGCCTTTGAAATATACATGGCCTGATCGGCGCAATTTAACAGCTGCTCGAGATCGAGGGCATCTTCTGGAAAACGCGCAATCCCTATACTTACCGAACTATAAACACCTTTTCCATCGGCAAGTACATAACGTTTTGCCACATGCTTATTAATTGTTTCAGCAAGTTGCGCCAACTCTTTCTGATTGACTATCCCAGGTAATAGCAAGGCAAACTCATCACCGCCGAGGCGTGCAAACATCATAGTGTCATTGAGACATTCACAAATCTGCCGCACCACTTGCACTAATAATGCATCACCTTTGTCGTGGCCATGGGTGTCGTTAACTTGCTTAAAGTTATCTAAATCCATCAGCATAAAACTAAAGCCGGGCGTCAGACTGTCGGAGGTAATTAAGGATTGGATCTGTTTAAACAAGGCATTACGGTTAGCAAGCCCAGTTAGCGAGTCATTATTGGCCTGATACTTAATCAGCTGCGCCGCTTTTTTACGTTCGCTAATATCGGAAAATAACCACGCAAAACACGGCTGTAATCCATTAGGCTCTCGAAATGTGCTGACGATAAGGTCAAGGTAAAATTCCTCGCCATTGCCCCTTAAGCCAACCAATTCCCCCTGCCACATTTTATCCTGCGCTAAATGCTCAAATAGGCCGACTAACTCATTGGGTTGAGACGCAGACAAAAACATCTTAGGATTAAAGTTTGCTATATCAATATCTTGCGGAAGAACGATGTGTTTAAAAGCAGGGTTAGCATAGAGGACGGAATCATCAGAATTGGAGATAACCAACGCCAAAGGTAAGCGATCAAAAATTTTCACCGCTAAATGCTGAAACTCCATTGCCCGACTGCGCTCAATGGCCAAACTGGCTAATCGTGCCGCCTCTGAAATCAGCTCTAAATCAAGCTCGGTTGGGGACTTTATCGTATCGTAGTACATGGCAAATGTACCGAGCACTTTGCCTTGATTATCTTTGATAGGTTCGGACCAGCAAGATTTAAGACCGGCGCGTAATGGCAGTTCTTTATAATTTTCCCAATAAGGATGTGTTGCTATGTCTTCAACAATGATGCGCTTTGCAAAATAAGCCGCGGTGCCGCAGGAGCCGACATTTGGGCCAATCTCGACCCCATTAATCGCTTGGTTGTAACTGTCGGGTAAATGGGGCGCAGCGCCTAACAACAAACGTTTGCCGTCACCGCTGAGCAGTAATACAGATCCACGAGTGCCTATCTTTTGCGCTTCGATTTTTAGCACTAAGGCGTGCAAGATTTCATGTAGCGGTGCGCCATTAAGCAGCATAGAGAGAATACTGCTATAGCAAGCTATGCTGACATTATGGGCGAGTTTAACATCAGTATGGTCGAGCAGATCTGGAAGATTAACGCCGTACGCCATAATTCCCTTACAAACAAAGTTGCAATATAAATACTGATTAACAATGTTAAGAATATTTATAACTTATTGGAAATTTTAGGCACTAATATTAACTAAGTAAACCCTGAATGAATGGCATAAAGGGCTTACTTTAGTCTTAACCGCAAGGCTTTACTCTTGAATACGTTCAAGTTTTGCAAGGTAAAAGCCATCAAATCCGCTATCTGCAGGGCTAATACTTTCATCCTCAATTAGGCGGAAATTAGGATTCTCAGCTAAAAACGCATCCACTTGACCGCGGTTTTCACAGGGGAAGATAGAACAGGTCGCATAAACCACTATGCCACCAACCTTCACCATGCGGCTATAACTGCTCAAAATGTGCTTTTGCAGATCCATTAACACGGGTAAACGCTCGACGGTATCACGCCATTTTGCATCGGGATTACGCTTTAATACACCTAACCCCGAGCATGGCACATCGAGTAATACCCGATCGGCGCTGAGCTTTAAGCGTTTAATGGTTTTACTGCTGGCAATCACGCGGGTTTCGACATTGTGCGCCCCATTACGACGGGCACGCTCTTTGAGCTTGTCGAGTTTCCATTGCTCCACATCCATGGCTAACAAGCGCCCTTTGCCCTGCATTTGCGCGGCTATGTGCAATGTTTTGCCACCCGCGCCTGCGCAAGCATCGATGACTTTCATACCCGGTTTGGCATCAAGCGCTGCCGCCACGCGCTGAGAGCCCGCATCTTGCTGCTCGAATAAACCATCTTTAAAGCTTTGGGTACGGAACAAGGCAGAATCGGAGGTCACTTCAAGGGCTGAATCGACCCCATCAACGCTCAGCGTGCTCACAAACTCTGCGGCAAGCTTAGCGGCCAATTGATCACGTGTTACTTTAAGGCCGTTAGCGCGTAAAAAACGTTTCGGCGCAGTGCTTAACGCGGCACGCTCCTTGTCCCAAGACTCACCTAATTGCTCACGGCCCATCGCATCGAGCCACTCAGGGCAACCGTCCCACAGTACAGGCTTAGTTTTAGCCTGCTCGGTGCGCTCGCTCAAACGCGCCTCATCGACTTGCAGCGAATATTGCATTTTAGGCAGTTCAAGCCCGTGGAATAAATGCCACGCATTAAGCAATTTAGAGCCAAAACGCTCCATCTCATCTGGACTGATTTCCGCCAGATAACAATATAAATTCAAGCGACGTAGGATATCACCCGTCGTTAATGCGATACGCGCCTGTTCGGCGGGTACCAATTGCAACCCAGAAAAATGCTGAGAATAGGCCCGATCTAAGGGTTTCCCTTGGCTCAGCACCATAGTTAAGATACTGATCACTAATTCGTTCGAGCTGGCAGAAAGCGGAGAATTCAACATTTAAAAGGTCACCATGAATGATAAAACCGGAGGATCATAGGAGGTCAGGCCCTAATACGCAAGCACGCTGGCGCTGAGTTAAGGTTAAAGCCATAAAAAAAGCGATCCAGAGGGATCGCTTTTTAGTTTAAATCTGTTAACCCGTTACATTTTTGAGCCTTTAGCCCCGTAAAACAGGATAAAGCCATAGCAAATCACAGGCAGAATAAACGCGTGCTGTACACCAAGGTTATCCGCTAACATGCCTTGGAATAAAGGTAGAATCGCCCCACCCACAATTGCCAGACACAAAATGCCACTGCCCTGTGAAGTGTGTGGACCTAAATCACGCAGCGCTAAGCTGAAGATCGTTGGGAACATAATCGAGTTAAATAACCCCACCCCAAGGATTGCCCACATAGCAATGCTGCCACTGCTTGTCATCGCCACCAGCACAAGTAGCGCTGCAATAAAGGCATTAAAAGCAAGTACTGAGCCAGCGGGCACTTTTTGCATCACCACAGAGCCAATAAAACGTCCCACCATAGCACCGCCCCAGTAATAGGCGATGTAATGGGCGGCTTCGGCTTCTGGCATGCCCGCAATGTGGCTTTCGCCTAAAAAGTTAACTAAGAAACTACCTATAGACACTTCGGCGCCGACATACACGAAAATACCCACAGCGCCGAGCACTAAGTGCTTGCTTTGTAAGGCACTGGTTTTACCTAGATGGGTTTGGACCTCACCTTGAACACTGTGATCATGCTCACGGATCACAGGTAAATCTAATTTTGCAAAAATCAGCGCTAAGATTGCCAAAGCGCCAGAAAGCAACAGGTATGGCAGTTTAACCACTTCGGCTTCGGCGCTCGCGTTGGCTAAATCGCTGGATACTGAACTGGCAACAGAAAGAATGAGCATAGCACCAAAGAATGGTGCCACAGTTGTACCTAACGCATTGAAAGCTTGCGTTAAATTCAAACGGCTCGAGGCAGTTTCGCTACTGCCTAAGGCGTTAACATAGGGGTTGGCTGCCACTTGTAGGATAGTGATACCCGATGCAAGAACGAATAACGCGCCAAGGAACAGATTGTAGGTTGCTAGCGTGGCCGCTGGATAAAACAGCGCACAACCAATACTCGCAATCACAAGACCAGTGACAATCCCCTTTTGATAACCCAGTTTTTTGACTAAGTTACCGGCTGGGATCGACACTAAAAAGTAAGCTCCAAAGAAACAAAATTGGATCAACATGGCTTGAGTGTAATTCAGCGAAAACACCGCTTTAAGATGCGGGATCAGAATATCGTTCAAGCAAGTGATAAAACCCCACATAAAAAACAGTGAAGTTAATGAGATCAAGGCAAAACGATAACTGCCCGAGCCATTTTCGCCAGCATTACTGCTGTAACTACCGGTATTAATTGATGACGCCATAGTTATTCTCTCTGTATGTTTTTATTATCAGGAACTAATTAAGGTTACATTCCCCAGTATGCCCGTGGGCGGCTTTACGTCGAATAGTGGGCTTGGGTATATACCCAAGCTACCTGAAGATACGAGTTTCAGAGCGCCTAGGGTGCTTCAATTCAAGGCGCATCAATTACAGAATGTCGGCCACCTTTTGAATTGATGCAACACCGAAGTGGAGTGCCCTAGGCGCTCCGTCCCGGCGGGTTTTAACGCACTTTATGCCGTGTTGGTTATTTTTAACTTAGTCCACTAGGTCTGCAAATAACCGCAATCGCCATGGATGGCGTGAATGCCATTTATGCAGGAGCAATTAAGGGCCTTGCCTAAAGTGCGTTAAATTCCCGCTGAATCCTGCATCTTCAAGTTGTTTGGGTATATAACACCTCAGCCGAATAAAAATGAATCATTTTCAGTTTAAAACTGCATAAAAGCTGGCAAATGCCGAAAACTTCAGCTGATTGTTTTCTATTTGTGCGGTTTTCAGGCCGTGTCCCGTTAATATTTCACCCAATTCCAACTGTGATAAATCCAACTCAACATCGGTATTCCCTAAGTTGAATCCGACGAATATTTTGAGCTCTCCTAAGGTGCGGATAAAGGCCAAGATGGGCTCGTTGGTATCCACAAACTGGATATCGCCTTCAATCAGCACTGGGTGTAATTTACGCCAAGCAAGAAAACGTCGATAGCCATTAAGCATGGAATCAGCATCTGATTCTTGTACATCTACCGCTAACGCTTGATGCGCAGGTGCAATCGGCAGCCAAGGCGATACCTCACTAAAACCACTAAAATCGGCGCCTTGCTGCCATGGCATTGGCGTACGGCAACCATCGCGGCCTTTGAACATAGGCCAGAAGGTTTTGCCAAAGGGATCTTGCAACTCATGGTATTCAATCGGCGCTTCGGTTAAACCGAGTTCTTCACCTTGATAACTACACACACTGCCGCGCAGTGAACTTAGCATGGCATTGAGCATTTTAACCATGTCAGAATTCTGTTTGCCCTGCCCCCAACGGCTCGCCACGCGCTGCACATCATGATTACCGATAGCCCAACAAGGCCAACCATCACCTATGCTCGCTTCTAATGCCTCTACGGTTTGGCGAATATAAGCGGCGCTGTAATCGTCGGTTAATAGCTCAAAACTGTAGGCCATGTGCAGGCGATCTTCACCCTTAGTGTAAGCCGCCATCACAGCTAAAGAGTCTTCGGCCGACACTTCACCTAAGGTCACTGCGCCGGGATAGCGATTGATGAGCTTTCGTAAATCTTCGATAAACGCGATGGTTTGCGGACGGTCATTATTGTAGTAATGATATTGATAGGCGTAAGGGTTATCTTCGCTAAAACCTCGGCCCTGACGTTTATCCTTAGGTTTCGCTGGATTGTCCCTGAGCTGTTCATCGTGATAACAGAAGGTAATCGCATCTAAGCGAAAGCCATCAACGCCCTTTTTAAGCCAGAATTCAACATTATCCAGCACAGCTTGACGCACGTCAGGGTTATGGAAATTAATATCGGGCTGGCTACGCAGGAAGTTATGTAAATAATATTGTTGTCTGCGTGGTTCCCATTCCCAAGCACAACCGCCAAAAATCGCGAGCCAGTTGTTAGGCGCTGTGCCGTCTTCCTTAGGATCGGCCCACACATACCAATCCGCTTTGGGATTTGTACGGCTCTCGCGGCTTTCAACAAACCACGCAAGCTGATCAGAGGTATGACTTAATACTTGATCGATAATGACCTTAATGCCTAAGCCGTGGGCTTTTTCAATCAATTCATCGAAATCATGCATAGTGCCAAAAAGAGGGTCAACTTCGCGGTAGTCACTGATGTCGTAGCCAAAATCTGCCATGGGCGATTTAAAGAATGGTGAAATCCAGATGGCATCGACGTTGAGGCTCGCAATGTAGTTCAGCCTAGCGATAATGCCACGCAAATCGCCAACGCCATCACCATTGGTATCTAAAAGGCTACGCGGATAAATTTGATAAATCACCGCGCCACGCCACCAAGTTAACTCACTCATTGTTGCCCCTTTATCGTTATTCTACAGCGATCTTTCCCTAACACACTCACGCAAACAGTTATCGTTTTGTTACTGCAGAGTAAAGGTATCGCGGCTTATTTTGTGTCACCGAGCATACGTGAAGAGGGAAATAAGGTTCAATACACCTGCATACGTATGCAGAAGACCGCGCCATAAATCACATTGAGCCACAACTCACTTTACCATTTACTAACAAATACTTAATTGCAAAATAAAATCATTTTACGCCATGAGATTTCCCGCAATTAACGGCTATTCTTAACTCAACAAGGCATTGAATACGTATGCACTCTGTTGTTCCGCTAAGAAGCTCGGGAGTAGTATCTTCACCGTTGCATAACAATTTGGTCATAAACGCAGCACTTATGCAGTCAATTAAGCGCCCAGATACCAAAAAAAGGCCGCAAACATAACGCGGTGATAACGATAAAACGCTCTACAAAGCGATAAAGCGATAAAGCGACTCCAAGGGGAAGAGAGATATGATGCGATTTAAACCCAGTTTGCTAACCTTAGCGCTCATTGCCGCAGGTGCGAGTATGCACTCCTATGCGGCAGATGAAGTGGCGACAGATAAAGAAGCGAAAGCGAAAGAAGCTGCAATTGAAGTTATTGAAGTAAAAGGTTTTAGAACCAGTGTCATCAAGTCATTAAATGATAAACGTTTTGGAGATACCGTCTCTGAATCGATTTCAGCCGATGATCTTGGCGCCCTTCCCGACCAGTCAATTGCTGATGCGTTAACTCGTTTACCCGGCGTGACTGCAGTCCGTACTGGTGGACAAGCAAGCGGCCTCAACATTCGTGGTCTTGATGGTGATTTTGTCTTTGCAACACTTAACGGACATGAACAAGTTACTACGGGTGGTAAACGCGCGATTGAGTTTGACCAATACCCATCAGAATTGATTAGCCAAGCCGCAGTATATAAAACGCCTAAGGCCTCGCTCATTGAAGGTGGCGTTGCTGGTACTGTAGAGTTAAAAACCGCAGATCCACTAAAAAGCGACAAAGACCAATCATTTAATATCAATGCTCGCGGCAGTTTTAATGACAGAGCCGATGAAATCTCTGATGCAGAGCAGTATGGCAATCGCCTCAGCTTAGCCTATCAAGGCAAATTCCTAGAAGACACGCTCGGTGTGGCGCTAGGCTATGCCCACCTTTATCAACCTTATGTTGCAAGTCAGTTCATTGGCTTACGTTTCAACGATGATAAAAAAGATGTCAATGGCGACGGTGTTGCCGAATCAATCAGTGAAGGTTTTGAGTTACAGCAAAAAGGCGGTGATGATACACGTGATGGTTATATGGCGGCTATCCATTGGCAACCGACAGACAGCCTCAGTGTAAAAGGTGATTTATTCCATTCAAAATTCACTTCCGAAAACTTTGCCCGTGGCTTTCGCGTTAAGTCATTAAAAAACGGCACGATCAGTGATGCAGTTGTCGAAAATGGCTCTATGACTGGCGGAACCGTATCAACCGATGGCAATGATAACTTTGCTGTTTTTGTTATCAATGATAACGACTCAAAGTATTCAGAACTAACGTCTGGCTCAGTCAATGTTGAGTGGAATAATGGCGGCGCCTTAACGGTTGCGGCTGACGTTAGCTATTCAAAAGCCGATGGCGAATTCGTCAACGGTGGTACGCGTGCCGTGTTATATGATGATTTAGGTAATGAAGTACGTTCAGCCGAATCAATTAATTATCAACTACATGGCTTAAACCCTGCCGATGTTAATTTCTCAAACGACTATACCAATACGGCAACCTTAGGTTTGAAAGAAGTGGGTATGTGGCCATACGATCAGCAAAATGATCTTGTCGCCTATAAGTTAGATTTTAACTACGTGTTAGATTCTAGTTTCTTATCTTCTGTCGATTTTGGTCTGCGCTACTCACAGCGTGAGTTTAATGCTCAACGTTCACAAGCGGGATATGGTTTTGAATTTGGTAAAAACCCAACTAATCAACCTGTGCTTCAAATGAACACTGACATGACAAATGTCGTTAACTTTGGCGGAGAATTGTCTGGCTACCCGAACTTCCTTTCCGTTGATTTCAACAAAGCCATTGAACTGGTTAACGCACAGTTAGCCGCGACAGGGCAATCTCCTTTTACCCCAACGGCCAATTGGTCTAATAACTGGACCATGATCCAAAGTGGTTCGGTTAATGAAGACGTACTAGCCGGTTATGTTCAGGGTAATCTTGATTTTGACTTAGGTGATATTAAAGTCACGGGTAACGTGGGTGTGCGTGTTGTGCACACAGACCAAAGCAGTAAAGGTCTACAACAAGTTGGCTATGGTCTAGGTGAAGCGATTACCGATGAACTTGGGGTGATCAGTAACGACTATATTCGTAACGAGATAGGTAAAACCTATACCGATTACTTGCCGTCGATTAACTTGAGCTTCCACCTCACTGAAAATGATCAACTGCGTTTTGCTGCAGCTTCTGTGATGTCACGTCCTCCAATCGACAAGCTGAAATCAGGCATGGGATCTTGGTATGACGATTCAGCCACACCGGGATACAAAAAATACAATGCTTGGGGTAATACCAGTCCGCTACTTGATCCATTTTATGCCGATCAATACGACTTATCTTACGAGCACTATTTTGAAGATTCACAGGGTGCAGTTGTCGTAGCCTTGTTCTACAAAGATATTAAATCCTTCATCAACAACTTCACAATCCAACCTTATGACTTTGAAGGTAATGGATTTATTGTTCCCGATACTATTGTCGATAATGGTGTTGAGTTCCCTGTGGTGAAAGATGAAGGTCAATATCAAACTGCGATCAACAACGACAATGGCGGCTATATTCGTGGTGTTGAGTTAGGTTATACCCAAGTCTTTGATTTCCTACCATCACCACTCAGTGGTCTTGGTTTCACTGGTAGCTACTCGTATTCAGACAGTGAAGTGGAATTTACAACAGATTTAAGTGGTTCAAACTTAACAATTCCATTACCAGGTTTATCAGAAAGCGTACTGAACACAACCCTGTTCTATTCACTAGATGGTTTCGATACTCGCGTCAGCATGAGATATCGTAGCAGCTACGTTTCAGAACAAGTGGCAGTTGAATCACAACTCGCCTTCTTCGATGCCGAAACGATTGTGGATTATCAAGCTTCATACGCTCTGGAAAATGGACTTAAGTTCTTATTCCAAATTAATAACTTAACTGATGAACCGAACAAAACCTATTTTGGTGAAGAACATCAGACAGGAACAATCCAATACTTCGGTAGACAGTACTTCCTAGGGTTAAGTTACTCTTTATAAGTTACCCAGAATAAAGCCTGCTTCAATTAAGAAGCAGGCTTTTGCTTATGTAGATTTCAGCGATGTTAAACTTCATCATGCCAGCGCATTTTACTTCTCTATCTTTAAAAGGCTTACATTATGATCCGTCAAATCTGGCTAATAGTGCTTTATTTATCCGTAGTTTACTGTTCATTTAATCCTGTCCATGCGAACACTCTAGAGCCGAAGATATCGACGGACGTTAAACTTGAACCCGCTTTTTGGTGGGCGGGGATGCACAATCCTGAGTTACAGTTGATGCTGTATAGCCGCGATTTCCCTAGCTTACCGCAGCAGCTTAAGCTTGATATCCAAGGACAAGGCATCACGCTAAAAAGCCTTGAACACACTGATAACCCGCATTATCTGTTTATCAATTTAGATCTGAGCCAAGCTGCGCCGCAAACCTTTGAGCTGGTGATTTCCAGCACTGACTCGGCGTCAAAAACCAACACGCCTCTTTATCGCCTGCCCTATACGTTGCAAGCGCGTGCTGAGGGCAGCCGTGAACGCCAAGGATTTAGCAATAAGGATGTGATTTACCTTATCACCCCAGATAGATTCGCCAATGGCGACACGAGCAATGACAATCAGGCCGATATGATAGAGCAAGTCGCGGCTAACTCTCTTAGCAATCCCAGCACCCCCTATTATCCCAATGCTCGCCATGGCGGTGATATCGCAGGGATCAGCCAGCACTTAGCGTATCTGGCAAAACTCGGGGTGACTCAGTTATGGATCAATCCACTGCTTGAGAATAATCAAGCCCAATATTCATACCACGGTTACTCAATTACCAATTTATACCGCGTCGATCCCCGCTTTGGCAGCAACGAAGATTATAAAGCCTTAGTCGCTAAGGCTAACAAGCTTGGCCTTGGAGTGATTAAAGATGTTGTCGTGAATCATATCGGCTCTAATCATTGGTGGCTCAACGATTTACCTAGCCAAGACTGGCTCAATGACGCCACAAAAACGCAGCTACATAATCGCGAATCTAAGCCTGACTTGATTCAGTCTGCCGAAACTAAATCCAGTGCTATTAAATCCAGCGTTACCAGCCCCCGTTTCACCAGCCATAGGCGCACTACAGTGCAAGATCCCTACGCGGCAGCGCAAGATCATATCGATTTTGTCGACGGCTGGTTTACCGACACTATGCCGGATCTGAATCAAAGCAATCCCAAACTGGCAACCTATCTTATCCAAAACAGTATTTGGTGGGTCGAGTACGCAGGACTTTCAGGGATCCGCGAAGATACTTATTCCTACGCCGACAAAGAGTTTCTCGCTAAATGGTCTAAGGCCGTAATGACTGAGTACCCAAATTTTAATATTGTGGGCGAAGAATGGACCGCAAACCCCATCACAGTGTCCTATTGGCAAAAGGGCAAAATCAATACCGATAGCTATACCTCAGATTTACCCAGTTTGATGGACTTCCCGCTATATGAAAAATTAATTGCCAGCCTCAATGAGCCAGAAAGCTGGGACACAGGTTTTATCAAGCTTTATGAGATGTTAGCCAACGATGTTGTGTATGCCGATCCCAGTAAACTAGTGCTATTTGAAGGCAATCACGACACTAATCGTATCTTCAGTTTAGTGAAAGAAAATATAGACTTATACAAGATGGCACTCACCTATATACTAACCGCCAAACGCATTCCGCAGCTGTTATACGGTACAGAAGTATTAATGACCAGCCCGACCGAAGGCCGTCACGATGGTGTTGTGCGCAGTGATTTCCCCGGCGGGTTTGCCAACAGTGCCACTAACGCCTTTACCGGCCAAGGGCTGAGTGAACCCCAGCGACAAGCACAGCAATTTGTCCGAACCCTACTGAATTACCGTAAACAATCTCCTGCGCTGCAATCGGGTGACTTACTGCACTTTGTGCCGCAGGATGGCGTCTATGTGCAATTTCGCTGCGTATTAAATGCACCATTATCTGCTGAACAAAAAGCCGAGGCGCTCAAGTCACGAATACAAAACAATTCTCTAACCCAACACAATGCCTGCACTCAGCCCTCGGCCGATAAAGTCATGGTGATTTACAATAAGAATGACAAGGCAGTCACGCTAGATATAAACCGCTTTGCCAGTGTACTTGGCGATAACCGCGCCGCTACAGATATCATCAGTGGCAACACAGTTTCACTCAATCAAGCGCTAGCATTGCCCCACGCAGGGGTCACGATCCTTGAGCTTAAAGCCAGACCGCAGCTAAATACTGGCTTACCTAGCCGTCAAACCTCTAATCATATGAGTTACTCAGCTAGCGATTTAACTCAGGCTCAAACAACTCACCCAATCAAAAACTCAACCCTAAAAGGAATTCAGTCTTGAGCTTTTTATCGCCTATCTATTCCCGAGTGACTCAGAGCCAACAAGCGGCTAAATTTCCCATAGTGGCTTTACTTATAACCCAAGCAGCGAAAGCCCCGCAGCGCCGACAGTCATCACTCAGCTTATGTTTAAACGCTCTATTCAGCGCCTCTTTATTAACTGCCTCGCTTTTTAGCTTATCGGCTGATGTGAATGCATCGGCGCTGACGCTTGATAATGAGTTACTACCAAAGTCTGAGAGTGAGGTTATGACGCTAAAACCTGTGGTATATCAGATTTTTACTCGCCTCTATGGCAATAAAAACCCAACGAATAAACCTTGGGGCACAATTGCCGACAACGGTGTCGGCAAATTTAATGATATCGACGATGTCGCACTCAATAGCATCAAGGACCTAGGCGTCACCCATGTGTGGTACACGGGCGTTCCGCACCATGCATTGATTGGTGATTATAGTGAGATAGGCGTAAGTGCAGATGATGCCGATGTGGTCAAAGGCCGCGCTGGTTCACCCTACGCAGTTAAAGATTACTACAACGTCAACCCGGATCTGGCGGTCAACCCCGCCAACCGTTTAGCCGAGTTTGAAGCGCTGATTGCCCGTACCCATCAACACGGCTTAAAGGTGATTATTGATATCGTGCCAAACCATGTGGCGCGCCATTATCAATCGGTCAGTAAACCCCAAGGCGTGCGCGATTTTGGCGAAGATGATGATACCAGTCTGGAGTACAGCAAAAACAACAACTTCTATTACGTCGTTGATAACAGTGTGAAGGGAACGAAAGGGCAAGCGCATGCGTTTGAGGTGCCAAGCTTACCCGCAGAGCTTAAACCGCTGGGAGGAGAAACTCACCCCTTAAGTGACGGTAAATTCGACGAATTTCCCGCAAAGTGGACAGGCAATGGCTCACGATTAGCCAAGCCCGATGCTAATGATTGGTACGAGACAGTTAAGATTAATTACGGCGTGCGCCCCGATGGCACCTATGACTTCCCTCGCCTGCCAGCCAAATTCGCCACTTTTACTGAAGCGCAGCATTACGCTTTCTGGCAACAACATTTAGCCGAGATCCCAAGCTCTTGGATTAAATTCAATCAGATTGCGCAGTACTGGCTTGCAAAAGGGGTCGATGGCTTTCGCTATGATATGGCCGAAATGGTGCCAGTTGAGTTTTGGAGTTATCTCAATAGTCAGATAAAACACACTAATCCCGATGCCTTTATCTTGGCCGAGGTCTATAACCCTAACTTGTACCGAAATTATATCCAGCTTGGCAAAATGGATTATCTGTACGATAAGGTCGATCTTTACGACACCCTAAAAGCCGTGATGGCGGGTAAAACTAGCACAGCTAATATCGCGGCGGATCAGGCAAAAGTGCAGGATATTGAATCCCACATGCTGCACTTTTTAGAGAACCACGACGAGCAACGTATTGGTAATGCAGCATTTTTAGCATCGCTACAAACAAATATCTCAGCAAATGACTCTGCAACTGCTCAGGCCGTAAATCCGAACTATGCCCTACCAGCCATGGTGGTATCGGCAACAATAGGCACTTCACCAACGTTGGTGTATTTTGGCCAAGAAGTGGGAGAAGCAGCCATCGATAACCCAGGTTTTGGTCATGCATCACGCACCAGTATTTTTGACTATGTTGGTGTCCCCGCCCATCAGCGCTGGATGAACAATGGCAAGTTTGATGGTGGACAATCGACACAGCAAGAAACATCACTGCGAGCTTACTATCAAAAGCTATTAACGTTAAGCACTGGCAGAACGACGCCCGCACTGTTAGGACAATACTATTCACTCGATGCTGCAAATCGCAGCAAGAGTGATACGACTGAAAGTAACAGCACTCAAAATATGAATACTCAAAAGAGTGCCGTGCACGAAACTGGCTATGACGACAGCACCTTCGCTTTTACCCGCTTCGAGGCGATATCTGGGACCTCAAAGCAGACTCAAAAGCTGATTATTGTCAGTAACTTCAGTCAGACCAAATCAAAAGCCTTACAGCTCAAGCTACCCAAAGAGCTTATCCGTCAGTGGCAATTAAAGGACGGCGTATTTCCGCTTATGGATTTACTCGAAGTTCATGCGGCGAAGTTAGTCATTAAGGAAGCTGAAGGTCTAGTTCAGATGCAACTTGCACCGTTGTCTTCAGCCATATTCGAGCTGGAAGATTAAACGAGCAACAAGCCTAGGTGAGCTAAAAAGTGAAATCGACCGATAGCGTCACGCTAAACTGTGACGCTATATTTTTTAACCGTTATACTCTCAAACCTTTCTATCTTATTTGATTACCCTTTAAAAATCACAAAGGAAAGCGATGTTACTCGGCATTCACCATGTAGCGATTATTTGCAGCGACTATCAAAAGTCCAAACATTTTTATGTGACTATTCTTGGTCTTAGCGTACTCGCAGAGCATTACCGTTGAACCCGTCCGCATTGACGAATACACAGGCAGAAAATTCACCTTCTTTAGCGATCCCGACGGCCTACCCTTAGAATTATATGAGCTATAGCCTGAATCAAGCTGAGCCTCAGAGCAGAGAATGAGATGAACAAAGCTTAATTACCACGGGAATGATTTATGATTAGACTGAACCAAGCGACACTGACGTTTAACCATTTTGACGCTACGATAAAGTCAAAGACTACCTAGGCTAACCATTTAGGAACTCAAGATGTTTGATAATCCAGCATTATTACTATGGAGTTTAGTCTTTAGCCTCATTGGTCTTGGCTTTTTCACCTACGGCAAACGCCAAGCGGCCCCCATCCCTTTAGTCGTGGGCCTCACCCTAATGATTTACCCTTATTTTGTCACCAATCTCGCATTACTTATCGCCATAGGCATCGCCCTCATCGCACTACCCTATTTTATGAGGATTTGATTTTTTAATCCTTGTTTAACCATTAAAGTCTTTTTTGCAAGAGGTCTTTTTTACAAGCTCTTTTTTATTAGCCACCCATGATATAAAAATAACCAACAACATCGAAGCTACGTTTACCAAACGGTTTGTGGCTTAGATTGAAAAGTCAGGTTTTCGGGGGATTATCCCTGGTTATTTTTTGATTTGCGGATAATTAGCAGGAATTGGGTCGATTTAGTTCGAGTCAGGCTCTCCACTGCTATGGATGAGTGAAGTTTGGCGCTGAACTATCTCTGAATGTGGACTATCTCTAAATGGCTCAGCTTGCCATTAAATTCAGACAGCAGTGGCGATAGTGCCTTCGTCGCTTTTCAAGGTGTTCGCAATAACAAGTGAGCTCTTGCACAGTACCTACAGGGCCTTTAAAAAGCTGCCCGAAATGCTGAGTGAGCTTAAGCCAATGCTCAGGCGGAATATTAAGGCGAATCAGTAAGCTTGCACTGCTCGAACTGATACTCCCGCGTTTATCATCGCGAATAATTCTGCCGGTATCGTCAACAAGTTGGAGATACTCTTGTAAATCAAAATGCAGCCCTTTAGGCATATTGTCCCGCTCATTACCGATAAAAGGCAGTAAGGTTTCGGGTTGTTTGCCTGCCAATACCGCGCGGATACGCCGTTGAATACTGGTGAAGTTCGAAGTTTCTGGTGATGTGGCCAGTTGAGCACGAATAGGGTTGAGGTCGACATAGGTCATACATGCAAGTACTGCCGCCTCATCGAGTAGGGCTTGGGATTTAAAACGGCCCTCCCAGAAGCG
>Ga0070748_1000038_pt1 | contig 64353 bp, 50 predicted proteins | sample VirMetDEL_Nov_12_FD_77015 | JGI IMG/M metagenome (GOLD analysis project Ga0070748, IMG submission 77015) | Aqueous microbial communities from the Delaware River and Bay under freshwater to marine salinity gradient to study organic matter... | ecosystem: Environmental > Aquatic > Marine > Coastal... | reverse complement strand
GTCACTGGTCCGTTATACTCTTCGAGCCAATTTGCGGTTTCACTATAAAAATTAATAGATGGCAAGCCCCATGACCCAGAAACTCCCTCGCCAAGCCTCAGCATCCGAAGAAAGTCTGCTCCGCATTTTTACTGCACCGGAAGATGCAGGATCAACGCTGAGTATTATCGAGCAGAAGCTCTCCGAGGACTTAGCAGGCTTTTTGGGTGACAGTATCGCCGCACTCGAAAAACCTTTGTCGGAAATTGAAACCGATTTTCAAGCCTTTGAGATCCCAACTCAGCCGCGTTTTGTTTCCGATTACACCGACGAAATTATGCAAAATCTGGTGGCGCATTCGGTACACACAGCGGCACCGAGTTTTATCGGCCACATGACCTCGGCACTGCCCTACTTTGTGTTGCCGCTGTCGAAAATGATGGTGGGACTCAATCAAAATCTGGTCAAAATCGAAACCTCAAAGGCATTCACGCCGCTTGAGCGCCAAGTGCTCGGCATGATGCACCATTTGATTTACGACCAAGATGCGGATTTTTATCAAAGCTGGATGCACAGCGCCAATCATTCCCTCGGGGCATTTTGCTCCGGCGGCACGGTTGCCAACATCACCGCCCTGTGGATTGCCCGCAACCAATTATTGAAGGCCGATGGCGAGTTTAAAGGCGTCAGCCGCGAAGGCTTACTCAAGGCACTGCGCCACTACGGTTATGATGATTTAGCGATTTTAGTCTCGGAGCGCGGTCACTACTCGCTGGGCAAAGCCGTCGATCTGCTTGGCATTGGCCGCGACAATATCATCAGCATTCCCACGGGCAGCGATAACAAGGTCGATGTCGCGAAAATGCGCCAAGCCGCCCTTGAACTTGCCAATAAAAACATCAAAGTGTTGGCGATTGTTGGCGTGGCTGGCACCACAGAAACCGGTAATGTTGACCCACTGACAGAGTTAGCGGCGCTGGCCAAAGAGCTAAACTGCCACTTCCATGTGGATGCGGCTTGGGGCGGCGCAAGCTTATTATCCAATAAATACCGTCACTTACTCGATGGTATTGAACTCGCAGACTCAGTCACCATCGATGCCCATAAGCAAATGTATGTCCCCATGGGCGCGGGTATGGTGCTGTTTAAAAATCCTGAGTTTGCCCATGCGATTGCTCACCACGCCGAATATATTTTGCGCCGAGGCTCTAAGGATTTAGGCAGCCAAACGCTCGAAGGCTCACGCCCCGGCATGGCCATGTTAGTGCATGCCTGTTTGCAAATTATCGGCCGCGATGGTTACGAAATCCTGATCAACAACAGTCTTGAAAAAGCCCGTTATTTTGCCGAGCAAATCGACGCACACCCCGACTTTGAGCTAGTTACCGCGCCAGAGCTGTGCCTGCTCACCTATCGTTATGTTCCAGCAAGTGTACAGGCCGCCATGCAAGTGGCTATTGAACAAGGCGATAAAGCCAAACTCGCTCGCTTTAATGAGCTGCTCGATGGCCTAACCCAATTTATTCAAAAACACCAACGCGAACAGGGCAAATCCTTTGTCTCCCGCACCCGCATTCAACCCGCCCGCTACTTTAGACAACCCACAGTGGTGTTTCGCGTGGTATTAGCTAATCCCTTGACTAGCCATGAGATCCTAAATCAAGTGCTTATTGAGCAAGGTGAAATTGCCGCATTGGATAACGAGTTCTTACCCGCGCTATTAGCTATGATCGCTGAATAGCGAGCGGTTTAGCATAAACTTTAAATCTCATTTAAATACAAAGTGTTAATCACAAACAGCCGCAAATATTTGCGGCTGTTTTTGTTTGTAGAACTAGAATGGCGGAATGTTAGGTTAAGAATAGAAAGATTGCCCAAGCACTTCTGAGCTAGTCACGGACACGCCGAATGCCATTGCTTCCGTGACACGCCGTAAAGCCATCCATGGCGGCTCTGCGATGATATCCATATCATCGAAGGTCACGTCCACAATCGAATTCGCCTTAATTAATTTCGGCGAAATCTTCTGGAAAAATACCGTGTAAACAGCGCAGAAAGCCAACCTCAGCCAATAGGGATTATGTTTTCAAAAGTAATTATGCAGGTGTGGCTATCCTCACTCTTTAAAAACAAAAGGCCTATCCACCTAGGACTCTCTCACCAGATTCTTACCAATACCTGTTCAGTATCCAACAAGATAAAACATCATAAACCACCAGCGCGCAACAAACGAACCACTGTTTTTGATCACAAAAGAAGTACTTGAACGTTATCGCATCAAGTCAAAGGTAACTCTTTAAAAATGGCGCAAAAAAGCGGGCTTCCCTGAACAAAATCAAAACTGCCTTTATTATGCCACAAGCTCACTAGATAAATTAGACGAACAACAAAAGCAAGCGGCTTAATTTAATTTGAAATAACTCACATTCAAAACTAGATATTTTAATACAGTTAATTAACTATATTCGTTTAGACGGTTTTAATTAGGACACTGCTAATGCATAATGAAAGTTATTTTGCTAAAAAAGAACCGAAATAACCATTTGGAGTATCTAGATGACTGATTTGCTTAAACTATTAGCATTTGAAATGGAAGAAATCGATTTTAGATTCAAGAAAGCTAGCATTGAAGGTAAAGGTACGCCACAAGAGGTTTCGGATAGAAGAGAATCAGTGGTAAAGCAACTGCTAGAAAAGTACTTTCCGTTTCCATTTCGAATTGCCAAGGGCAATATTTTAGACAGCTTTGGAAATCGCAGTGCTTCAATAGATTGCTTAGTCCTTAATCCAGACCATCCATATACGGTTAGTAACGATGAGCAGTTTTCAGTAATCCTAGCAGATGGCGTAGACTATGCGATCGAAGTAAAACCAGACTTAACAAGTAAAAGCGAAATAGAAAGGGCGTTGCACCAAATGTACTCGGTCAAAGAACTGACGAGAGTAAGGCATGGCATGTTAGGTCGAAAAGCAGAACCGTACGTGAAAAAGATCCCTTGCATAATATTTTCTAACACTGCTTATGCTAACCTTGAGTTACTTACACAAACAATAGTCGAGTACTATGAGGCAAAAGGTATTAAAAGGCAAAATCAGTTTGATATGATTGTTATAAACAATCGCGCGATATTATTGAATGTAAGAAATAACTCCTATTTTACACCTGCATCCAACACAATAAGTGAAGGCATACATATTCTTTGTTCTTGCGAAAATACACTATCCGCATTCTTGTATTATCTAAACTCATTACCATTATCAGCCCCTAGAATAAGCTCAAGTGTATTATCGCATTATATAAAAAATGATTACAGATTAGGAATATTACATAGTTACAAGAGTCTTAATGAAAGGTTGAGTAAAATAGAAATTTCAACAAATTAATAAATTTGATGCAGGAATTCCGACAAGCCCCAATGAGGCTTAACGAGACATCCTTTGTTAAATTTCTAAAAGTGGTTGTAAGCATTACTCGGTTTGCTTTGTATGACTACCAAACAACACAAACGCTGAAGGAGTTCACCTTCCCCTCGGAGTTGCCGCAGGGCATTTGCGTTCGTTGCGTGAGCGAGGCAGGATGCCGAGATAGCGTCAGTCGAATCAGGGACGAGCGTCTGACGCGATAGCATAAGGACGCTAAATGCCCAAGGGGCTTTCAACTCCGTTAGGGGCGTCTTGGAGCATCCAAGGAGGATAGGACGAGCAGTCCTCCTTGGTCGGGTGTGGGGTGAAGCCCCACGACTTTGACTTTGCTTTTAAATAATTTGACGAGCTACCCATTGTTAAATTTCCAAAAGTGGTTGTAAGCATTGCTCGGTTTGCTTTGCATGACTACCAAACAACACAAACGCTGAAGGAGTTCACCTTCCCCTCGGAGTTGTCGCGGGGCGAATAGACAAATTGCGCGACTTTAACGAACCATCCATTGTTAAATTCTCTGCGAAGCCGCATTAGAAGGGGCTAGAGGCTAGATACCTCCAGCTACCCGATTATATGAATTATTCACTGTACCGACGGATAACAGATACTTTGCCATTTTCAAGTTCCAGTACATCCAGAGCAATTTTGCTGAAGCTGAATTCAGAACCATCTGGTCGCTTACCTTTAGCAGAGAACTTCTGCTTGATAGAAACAACATTGAAACCATACTGATAGTCGATGAGTTCCGATTTGTACTCTGTGTTAACGCCAAGGTAGTAGCTCATACCTTTACGCAGCATAGCTTTTCCATTTGGCTCACGCGAATCATCGGGTGCATTGGGGAAATGCTGATATCCGACGTCATCTGTAAGAAAGGACAAATAGTGTTCAAGATCTTCCTTTGTGGCATGCGGTTGCTGAGTCATCACCTCAGCTTGGTAATAAGCTTTAACGAATGCATCATAGTTAAAATCATCAGCTAAAATACGGGTACTTAAGAAAGTTAAAGTTAAACTTACCAAGCAAATTAATAGTTTCTGCATGAAATCTCCATTTTCAAAAATTCACATTATAAATAAATCTAGCCTTTGTAGATCAACAACATAATGCTCTTTAGATTTGCCTGCAACAGAAAAAACAGGACATATATGGACGCTCCTGGTGAGTCAAGGTAATACTCTGCTCACCGAAGGCTTTTTTGGCCTTAGTTTTCTATTCAACAATCTCACTCTTGCCGTTGCTTTTGATGCGACTCATTACCGCTTAAAGCGGTTGTACTGCCATATATTCGGGCTTAACAGCCAAGCTGCGCCCCTAATGAAATCCGTACCACTGCGCCTGTAAATGTGAAACACCCATGCGGATTAGGGCTTACCCTATCCTTGGCCTGTTCGGGCTTACACTGGTTGGACTGAGCCATTTCTTCATCGTTTACAACAACATTGGTGAGTATTTAATGTGCTATCTTGCCGCTCTTATCACCCACTCGGGCTATAAGCCCTTGTCCCGACCGAGCTTGGCAAGATAGCGACAACAGAGTTAATCCTGTTCATTGCCCATGCCTTGGTAGGTTCCGTATTGCGGTGCATAGGGCACTTGTTTCTCTAACAAAATCCACATCAGTCTGGCGAGCCTGTGGGCAGTGGCGACCACAGTGCAGCAGATGCTTTTCCGATTTCTTAACTGAGTTATCCATTGATTTAAATCATCTTGTTTCTTACTGGCATGACTGACGACCGTTCTGGCGCCATGGATAAGCTGTTTACGTAAATAGCTGTCGCCGCGCTTGGTAATGCCGCCATTAACGCTTTTGTTACCTGAGGCGAATTGCTTGGGTGTCAGCCCTCAATTTAACGTGCCACCCATTGTTAAATTTCTAAAAGTGGCAGAAAGCATTACTCAGTTTGCTTTGCATTACTTGCAAATAACACAAAGCTGAAGGAGTTCACCTTCCCCTCGGAGTTGCCGCAGGGCATTTGCGTTCGTTGCGTGAGCGAGGCGTGGTCGTTCACGTGCATCCATGCACTTCACGACATTCAGGCATCCTGCCTATCAGATGCCGAGATAGCGTCAGTCGAATCAGGGACGAGAAAAAAGTGAAAAGTGAGGACATCCAAATATTTTTAAGGCTGAAAGCGAATTTATGCCCTGATGTGTCGACTTGAAAATGGAAATTGATAGTGCAAAAACTGGCTAAAAAGGTACACCGGAATTAACGAAATTAAGCACTCTCATGGAAGTGACCGTTGACGGCATGGATGCCGTCGTCGAGCCCTCAGGGATGAGTTAATGGCGTGTCACTGGAATGAAAGTGCTTAATTGTAAAGACGGACTTATAGCCTAAAAAAATAAAAAGAGTAAAGACACCTACATATTTTTAAGGTTAAAAGTGAATATATGCCCTGATGTACCGACTTGAAAAGGGAAAACTGATAGTGTGGGAACTGGCTAAAAAGGTACGCAGGAATTGACGAAATTAAGCACTCTTATGGAAGTGGCCGTTGGCGGCATGGCTGCTCATTCATATCTGACCCACAGGAATATGGGGAACATCACTTGTAGTGTGCCACTACAACTATTATGTCGGGAACATAATTGACCATGTGACCGTGGCATTCGCGCATCCATATGCCGTAGATGCCGCCGTCGACCCCTCTGGGATGACTTTTATTATTTAAGCAGAGCGTGTCACTGGAATGAGAGTGCTTAATTGTGTCGCTGGATTTATAGTTTCAATATCAACACATCACTATATCAAGGAACGACTATGTACTTTATTGCAGCTTTTGGTCTATTGATGTTGTTATTAAGCCTAGTCATGGCTGTAAAACCTGCGTCTTTCTCGAAGGGTATCATTTCATTTAGTGAGCAGCCCTACTTCCATATTGCTGAGGTGATCAGCCGAATTATTGCGGGTCTCATTTTTACCCATTACTCAACCGATACTCAGTTTCCACAGGCTATTTTTGCGATAGGTATTGTGTTGTTAGGTGTCGGAATGGGCTTGGCGTTAACGCCTCCAAGGTTACATAGAAAGTTTGCGCTATGGTCTGCTCAATACTTCAACAATAAATTCCGTTTAATTGGTCTATTTTCCATCCCGCTATCTTTGTTACTTATCTATTCTGCTGTTGGCGCCTAAAAAATAGTATGCAATCCAACAACAAGGATTTTGTCACAATAATTTAGTTTTAGCTAAAGCATCGCCACTTGTAAAAAACAATGCTAAGGTAATGATTCGTATAACAAGTATAGCTTTCTAAGCAAAATCTGTAGGAGAAAAAGGATGTTTATCAGATATATTTTAATGCTCACAGCCGTGCTGCTATGCCTTTACCCTGTTTGGGGATTAGTGAGCCCAGCAAGCTACTTGCAGGAGATATTAGAGGTTTATCCCGATGCGGAACAAGCCAGTCATACTCAAGTACGAATTACGGCGGCTATTTTATGGATAAGCAATCTGACGCTATCATTTGGGTTACTATTTATTGCAAAATTCATTAAACAACCTCAAACGTACAAATTCGCAAAGATATCGTCTATCGCATTAATTAGCTATCCATTTATTCTGACGATAACAGAGGTAATTTCTCACAGTATTCTATACCGCCACCTAGAACATCCTACGCTGACACTCGAGTTTTCAGCACAAAAAATGTTCTATTTCGTATTTGGCCTGATCATACTGGGAATTTATCAATCCCAACAAGAGTACAAACGCGCCAAACAGAATGGTTAATTTATCGACATATCTTAGGGAAAAACCATTGAAGTTCTTTATCTCTTTTATCTTTGCTTTTATTGGCTCAAAATTATTATTCAAATACTTCGATTTTCACTACGATATTTTTAGCGATCCTTTTGATCCATTGAAATTTATTATTGATACGGGGGTGTTCGTTATTATTTTTATATCAACACAGATACTGTATGAAAAATATTGGGAAAAACGAATAAACAAGAACAGCCATAATTCCCCCAACTAATGCACATAGGGATAATGCGCAGAGGGACCATGAATAATATATGCTGTTAACACGCTCACAAGCGCTAAGCGACCAACCGAAACCATATAGGAACTTAAAGCTTTATATGCGAAAAATCATTCTCCCACTGCTCATGCTAAGCCTTGGCGCATTGCCTCAATTTGCTCAAGCACAGGACAGCAGCGCGTTATGGGGTAAAAAATACGCTGAGGTGAAATCGAGTTTATTGGCTGCTGGCTGGGTATTAGCACCCGTAGCAGAAGATGAAACGCCAATGACAAAAGATTACCCTGAAATAACCTGTGGTAGCGGCGCGATGGCAATTTGCTCTGTCGGCTTTAAGCGAGACAAAACTACGCTTGCCTTAGTGGTTGAACCTATTGAAAATACACTGGTGGTGACGGGCGAGTACTAGTCCGGCTCATCCCGCTATCAACACCACCACAGGCACCACTGCAATAGGCACCACAAATTCGCACATCAGTTCGCATAAAAGAATGTACGAGTTAAGACGTACTTTAACGATGGAGACAGTTATGCCTGACACAACAACCCATTCCCAATTAGGCCCAAACCCTAACGATAGAGAACCAATGAAAGGCTTCCCTCAGGTTGGCTTTCTTAAAAACTTTATTACTCGCGAGAACATTATCGTCGGCGATTATACCTACTATGACGATCCTGCAGGGCCTGAAAGATTTGAGTCGAATGTGCTTTATCACTTTGACTTTGTTGGCGATAAACTGATTATTGGTAAATTCTGCGCTATTGCGAAAGACGTGAAATTCATTATGAATGGCGCCAATCATCAAGTGTCTGGCTTTTCGACTTATCCCTTTTATATCTTTGGTAATGGTTGGGAGAAAGCGGCGCCCAATCCCGAAGATTTACCTTTTAAAGGCAACACCTGTATCGGTAACGATGTGTGGATTGGTTATAACGCCACTATCATGCCTGGAGTGAAAATTGGCCACGGCGCCATTGTTGCCAGTCAATCCGTGGTAACAAAAGATGTACCGCCCTACGCTGTGGTTGGCGGAAATCCTGCCACTGTCATCAAGCTGAGGTTCGAGCAAGATGTGATAGATGAGCTCGTTACCATCGCTTGGTGGGATTGGCCGATAGAAAAAATCACTCAGCACCTACACGCCATCGCGGGCGCTGATCTGAGTCAATTAAAGCAGGCGACCTAAGGTAAGCGGGTCGCGAGCAAGCTTGACGAAAAATCTCAAGCGACAGCAATAAGCAACAAACATTAAGAAACCACCATTAAGCGCAGAACAAAATCCAATATGCGCAATTTTGTACAAAAGCGCTGAGGATTTCTGGGTTACTATCAGGTACAACCCGCCCATTCATCTATTCAAGAAAGGAGGCTTAATGAATACAGAACATGCGGCCTACCAGATTGCCGATGAATTAGGTGGCCTCGAGTTACTCAATGCCCACTACCATAAACAAAACTTCAGTCGCCACACCCACGAAGGTTACACGGTCGGCGTGATTGAAACGGGGGCGCAGCGTTTTTATCGCACCGGTGGCAACCATGTGGCGCCAAAGCACAGCATCATTCTCGTCAATGCCGATGAAGTGCATAATGGCTGTAGCGCCACCGAGGGCGGTTGGTCCTATCGTGCCATGTATCCAGTACCTGCGCAGTTTGCCAATATAAACAGTGAGCTAGCAAACAGCGGAGCGCCCTATTTCCCAGATCCCGTAGTGTACGATCCCGAATTAGCCGAACTGCTGCGCCTCACCTTTAATACCTTAGATACATCGGATAATCGCTTACTGCGTGAAAGCTTAGTCTATTCAAGCCTAATGCAGTTAATGGCGCGCCATGGCAAGCATCGCCCGAGAGACAACCTCGCGGCAGTCGCTAAGCCTGCATTAGCGCTGGTGAAATCCTTTATCGACGATCATCCTGCGGCCGATATTTCCCTTGAAGAGCTGGCAACGCTTGCAGGATTAAGCCCCTATTATTTACTCAAGCAATTTCAGCGTTGTTACGGCTTACCGCCCCACGCTTACCAAATTCAGGCCAGAGTGAGACTCGCCAAGGGGAAAATCAAGCAAGGCACACGGCTGCTTGATGTCGCCCTCGATTGTGGTTTTCACGATCAAAGCCATTTGAATCGGCATTTTAAAAAGACCGTCGGCGTAACGCCGGGGCAATTTGCCAAAGAAATAGGCCGCAATATTATCCAAGCCTAAACAACCACTTTAGGTTAATCTGCCATGCTCATGCTTGCTTTCTATCCCTAATAACAGGCCGGCTAATAACAGGACTGCTATGGCTAAACACGAGTCTCTAAGAAAGAGTCGTAACTGAGCGCTAATAACAGAGCAAGCAAACCTTATCCCAGCATTCATTGTTTAACAGCGGCCCTATGTCGCCGCAATTTTTAGGAGCCAAAGTGACCACCGACAAGCTTATTGAACCCAATGTTTCTCCCGCGCATCCCACAAAAGCCAAGGCTTTTTTAAAAGGCACCTTGGCCATGATGCCGCTGACAATAGCAGTGGTTCCTTGGGGAATTTTAGCGGGCTCTTTCGCTATTGAAGTTGGGCTCACGCCCATTGAAAGCCAAGCCATGTCAGCCATTATCTTCGCGGGCGCGGCTCAGTTAGTGGCGCTCGGCATGGTCAAAGCTGGTATTGGTCTGTGGAGTATCTTAATTACGACGCTACTCATCACCTCACGGCATCTGTTATATGCGATGGCGATGCGCAGTCAAATCAGTCCCTTGCCATTAAAGTGGCGCCTGACATTGGGCTTTTTGCTCACGGATGAACTGTTTGCCATCGCTAATCAAGGCAAGTTGCATAAGTTCGACCCTTGGTATGCACTCGGCGGCGGCTTGAGTTTCTATATCGGCTGGAACATAGCAACCTTGCTTGGCATAGTGGCGGGCAATGCTATCGAGAATTTAGGCGAACTTGGGCTCGATTTCGCCATCGCCGCCACCTTTATCGCACTGGTCGTGCCTACAGTAAAAAAACCGTCGATTCTCGTCTGTGTATTAGTCTCACTCACCCTTGCCGTGGTATGCGCCTTGTTTGAGATTCAAGCGGGATTGCTGTTCGCAGCCATAGCCGGAATGACGGCTGGCGTGCTTTACGCCAAAGTGACCCAGGAAGCGGAACGCGCACAACAATCTGCAACTGAGCTAGCAAGCACACAAATCCAAGCAGAAACTGGGACTAAGACAAAATCAACATCAGGAGAAAAAGCATGATTTGGCTAATGATCTTCTCAATGGCGGCGGTTGTGTTTATCAGTCGTCATTTACTGCTCGAACCTAAATTACCGCTGCGATTAAGTAAGGGCACCCAAACTTTTTTAAGTTACTCAGCCCCTGCAGTATTGACCGCTATCTTCGCGCCCATAGTATTTGTGCAAGAAGGCCAGCTCGATCTCAGCTTAGACAACAGCTATCTCATCTGCGCCGTGGTCGCGACGATACTCGCGCTCGTCACCCGTAATACCTTGCTGACCACAGTGTTGAGTATGGGACTGTTTTTCTTTATCCATTAAGCAAACAACATTAAGTAAACAAAGAGTCAGTGCCCAGCAGCGGCACTGGCTCTTGCATCAATCACTTAACCGCCTCTACGACTCTTTTACACAATCTCATCCCATCTGAGACGTCGTCTCTTAGAAAATCATTTTCACATTATCTTTATCTTCCACAATCTTCATGTCTCTATGCCCTTATGGCTCTACAAAAACAGTAGCGACTTTAACGGCCTTTCATACATCGACGATAATGGAGAAAGATGAGATTTGTCTGCAATAACAAAGACTCAAACCACAAAGAGAAAATACTTAACCTAGCCATATTCACACTATTTATTCCCTAAAGACTTCCGCTCAAACATGTTATTTACTGTATCTATTACAGTATTTATCTCGGTATAGCTTTCGATATCACTCTCGGTATAACTATTGATATAAATCTCGGTACAAAGAGTCCATTTAAAAAGTTTTTCATAAAAAAGTCAGCATAAATATTAAATACGCCATGCCATTAATATTAATCTATGCACAAAATTAACCCATTAAGAATTAAAGTAAATACACTATATTATAAAGTTTAAAATACCGTTTAAAAATAAAATAATTAACACTTTTAACCAAAACTAAACACCATTTAAATTAATCTATTTTTACTTTGTTTAATAAAAATAAAAGTGCTAGTTTTTAGATGTGCCTAGCAGTAATGATTATTTATATGATTTAAGACTACATATAATTGCCATCGGCGCTCTCAATGAAAGGACATATTTTATTAAAATAAAGGAACAATCATGAGAACAAAATCTAGCCTGAGTATATTAACTTTATCCTGTTTAACCGCACTTGGAACTGTTTCTTTGTTGGCCGAAGCTGCTATTCCGAATACTATTCCAAAACTGTCAATGGTAGAACACGCTGCCCCTGATCTTGATTCGCTTAAAAATGATGCGATTAACGATCCCTCGTTTATCAGCTCGTTATTCTCCTTGGGACACCATCTTGGATATGCATGGGCTGGCGGTACGGCATCCCAGTATGTTGGTGAAGACATCGAAGTCAGAAGAGAATCGAGCAACGAATACAGTCTTAAAGCCCGCTATAACGGCAACGATCCTTATGCAAGCGGCTACAGAGCGAATGAACGTTTGAAGGTGAATTTACAAAATATCCATTTCGTAACTAATCCTCAAAACCTAAAGTTAGGTTCACCTCAAGTTTATGATCGTGAGGCTATTTATACCGCTCCCGTAGTGATTTACAACTGGGGCGATACCGAAGATACCGGTGTAGCCACCCTAAACTATGATTACACCACTAGCTGGGCCAAAACCGATAATTTCTCCTTCTCCGAGAAAATTGGCGTAACCAATAAATATGAAGTGGGTATTCCAGGAATAGGTGGGGCGAGTTCTGAAATCAGTGCCGAATTTTCCGCCAGCCAAGGTTGGAGTGAAACCGATGGTAAAAGTACAACGATTTCTAGTCAGGCACAGTACCGCGCAATTATGCCGCCTCGCAGCAAACGTTATATCTCAATCACTCTGTTTAAACAAAAAGCGGATGTTCCATACACCTCAAGTTTATATATGATGTACGATATAAAATATGAGAACTTCTTAAAATGGGGAGGTAATGCGCATATTAATCATCCGACAAATAGACCTAACTTCCCTTACACCTTTGGCGGAGCGAATGCGAATAACTTAAATGGGCCAGAAGCCTTAGTCGATCAATATCTTCATCAAGATATAAACGGTTATGGTGTATGGGATTGGCCTGCAGCGATTAGTTCGGCACAGTCAAAAAGTGGTTTTGAGTGGCAATTGGCGAATATTGTTAGACAACATGGCGCACCAATTAGCGGTAAATTTACCGCAATAGATTCGAGTCAATTTAATATCGATGCCAGTGAATCCTATCCGCTAACGGATGAAGATATTGCTAATCGTCCGAAAAGTGCTCAAAAATTAGGACTGAGTCGTAATATTCAAGTTGCCGTCGGCGAGATCCAAAATAATGATGAAGATGGTTTAATCAAAAAACTGCATATTTCGCAATCAAGCGAAGTCATGTTAAACAATTAAAAACTGTGAGTTTAGGCTCTCAATAATAGCTATGATACGATTATCAGAGAGATCTCGATACAACTAGCAAAATACTAGAATGTTACTAGAAAATTAGAAATGTAAGATAAGCCACTCATTCGAGTGGCTTATCTTTTTGCTTATCCTTCGCATAAATGGCATTTAGGCTGATATCGCGCATTGCTTTACTGACAATAGTACTCAATATGGACTCTCGCGATTATTCATTTAAAGCGACAACATCGGGCTGAGTCTCCTTCGCTGTTATCTTATGTCCCCAAACCGCGTAGTAAAAAATCATCGCATAACAAGGTAATAGTAGAAAATAAGCCATTTGACTATCACCTTGGTTATGGGCGATATAACCATAAAGCAAAGGTAAAATGGCCCCACCAGCAATTCCCATAATCAGCAATGCCGATGCAGTAGCAGTGAGCCTACCTAATCCCTGTAATGCCAATGGCCACACGGCAGGCCACACTAAAGCATTGGCTAATCCCAGCAAAGCCAAATACAGCACAGGATCGGGAACCGGTAATACGCCTAACCAAGCCAACAAAAACTGCGACACACTTTGACTTTGGCTATCACTAAACAGTATCCCTAATGTAAATCCCAGCCCCGCCAGTGCTGAACCAGTTAACGCCGTCTGCTGACTAATAACTCTGGGGATCAACAGAATACCGAGTACATAGCCTATGACCATAAAACCCATAGTGTAGGATGTCATCATACCAAAATGGGCGACTCCAAGGCCTTGACTGAATAGTCCAATACTATCGCCTGCGATGACTTCGACACCGATATAACAAAAGAGAGTTAATGCGCCGAGGATCACTTGAGGATACTTTAAAATGGCCTTCCAATCGGCATTCGAACTCTGCACTTTCTCACCAAGATCGGGCTCAGGTAGCGGCGAATAGAAAACAAATAGCATCAATCCAACAAGCACTATCGCCATCAATAAATAGGGCAATACCAAACGATTAGACAACTCAGTCAATGCGATTTCTCGTTGCACATCCGTAAGGCTCGCCAAGGCTTGTTCACTGTAGGGCTCCATGCCAGTCAAAATCCACGCTGTAAAAAGGATGGGTACGATAAAGCCAGCGCCTTTATTGACTATGCCCATTAAACTTATCCGCATCGCGGCGCTTTCACGCGGACCAATACAAACAATGTAAGGATTTGCCGCCGTTTGTAGCAAGGTGAGGCCAGTGCCTAGGACAAATAGTGCAACCAGAAAACTCGCAAAATGACCCACTAATGCGGCAAGGATAAACAGGCCTGCACCAGCAGCCATAGTGCCAAGCCCTAAGGTCATGCCCATTTTATACCCCACTTTTGTGAGTATGGACGATGTCGGCAGCGCCATCACAAAGTAAGCTATATAGAAAACAAAAGTGACCAAATAGGCCTCAAACTCATTCAACTCACAGGCAATTTTTAAGAATGGTATTAGTGCGCCATTAAGCCAAGTGACAAAGCCAAACACAAAAAACAAAATCCCGATCAGTAGCATAGGGATAAAACTATTATTAGGCGCCGTGCTCTGTGATGTTAAAGGGACATTTTCTAGTTTAGGTTTCATTTGGTCACCTGCTCTTTTCGCTTGTTGAATAAACTGCTTATTGAATAAGCTTGTTATTGTTCATTTTTATAGGTTTATTTTTAGCTCTGGCGATGTGACGTCAAAGCAAACGTCATCAGCACAATCCGCCGCAAGGCGTTACCAATCTAAGGGGACAGCTCGATAACACAACTGACCCGCGATCCACACAGCGAGTACACTTAAGTCATCATCGAGCCAGACAAAATCAGCCTGCTTACCTATGCTGATATCCCCAATCTGAGGTAAATGTATAAATGAAGCCGGAGTGAGACTTGCCATTTCAACGGCGGCGGCGAGTCCTAAATCGAGGATATTTGCGGCATAGTTCACCGCACTTGCCATATCCAATACCGAACCCGCTAAAGAGCCATGGGGATCCCTCAGCGTCATGCCATCACGAACGACTCTTCCATCGAAAAACACAAATTCGGTTTGATCTGTACCAACCGGCGACATGGCATCGGTCACCAGCATCAAATGCGCAGTACCTTTAGCACGCCACGCAATCTGAGCCGAAATAGGATGTACATGCTGACCATCAAGAATAATGCCGCAATAGCAGGTATCGCTGATGAGCGCCGTGCCTACCATACCTGGTTCACGAGAGGTAATAGCCGACATACCATTGTAAAGATGGGTAAAACCTGTGGCACCAGCATCAATCGCAGCGCGCACTTCATTGGCTTTGGCGTTGGAATGCCCAAGACTGACAATGGCGCCAGAGGCCACCAGCTGGCGAATTTGGGCAGGAGTTACGGCTTCAGGTGCAACCGTTATCAACCGCACTCCGAGGTCTTGTCGCAAGTAAATCTGAAACTCATCCTCAGTGATCGGCCGAAGATGTGCTGGGGGATGGCAACCGCGTTTTGCCATTGAAAGGTGCGGTCCTTCAAAATGTATGCCGACTATCCCAGGTTCTTGAGTGCGAATGGCATCAGCTACCGCATTGGCGGCCGCCTGCATAATCTCAATATCGTCGGTGATAACGGTCGGTAACATTGCCGTAGTACCAAACTGGCAATGCGCCTGCATCATGCACCTTAAGGTTGCGAGCGTTGGGGAATGATTGAACATCACCCCACCGCCGCCATTAACTTGTGTATCAATAAATCCTGCGACTAAGGTACCGCGATCTAAGCGGTATTGAACAGTTTCGGTTTGAAGAGTGTGTTTCTGCGGGCTTGTTTCAGCCAACATAGGGTTAATCGCTATGATTTTACCTGCACTCATATCAATCGCACAGTGCTCCAAAAACACACCGCCAGAGAACACTCGGGCGCCATCTGCTATCAAGCTAGCACCAGCACTAAGCTTCATAACTGATCCCCGCATCGAGTCCATGGCCAAGTAGTGCAGCACCGCGCACACCGCTAGCAGAGCCAAATTCGGCCACTTTAAATTGGGGTAAACTGACGCCATTAAACAGATGAGCCTGAGTCGCCGCAGGCAATGCAGCTAAAATCTCATCAACCTCTGACAGCCCACCACCGAGTACGATAATATCAGGATCGGTAGCCAGAATTTGCGATGCCATTACACTTCCAAGCACATCCATATACGTAGTAAAGGTCTGCATTGCCATAGGATCTTGCCGACGTAGCGCGCAAAGCCATTCGAAGGTATCACCATTTTGACCCGCGATATCCCGATAGAGCCTGCCAAGCCCTGTACCAGATACATAGGTCTCACAGCAACCGACTAAACCGCATCCACACTGATAAAGTGCCAGTCGATGTTGCTGTACTACGCGGGCGCTCACCGCTTGATGACCAAACTCCCCTGCTAATCGATTAGCACCCAGATAAAGTTTGCCCTCAATACACAAACCACCGCCAGTTCCAGTTCCTAAAATAATCCCAAGTACACGGGAATAGTCCTTGCCCACGCCAAGCGCCGCTTCCGACAGGACAAAACAACGACAGTCATTACCAATCGCCACGGTTCTATCGAGCAATTGAGCGAGATCATGTGCAACACGATGCTGATTCAGACACGGCAAATTACTCGAAATGACAGTGCCATCCGCCTTAATCACACCAGGCAAAGCGATACCGACAGTGCCGCGCTCACCACATAACTTGTCAGCCTTTTCAATCTGCTCAGCTAACGCTGCCATAAATGCGGCATAATCCTGTCGTGGAGTACTTAAACGCCACTTATCTTGTAATTGCAGCTGAGTGTCGAAAATAGCCAGTTCAATCTTGGTGCCACCTATATCTAGACCGTAATACATGCTATTACCCTTGATTGATACTGTATTTACCCTTGATTAAAGGGATACAAATTCACGCCTTGCACGACGCGGTTAACCTGCCCTGTCGGACAAGGATTATCAGGAGAAACTCCAAGTTGTATCGCTTTATAAATAGCCAAAATCTGACACCAGAGTATAAAAGGTAAGCCCAACCACACCTCTTCTAATGCAGTGGTATTTAATAATTGCGACTCCGACAGCGTCAAAATCGACAGTGCCTGATTATCGCGCTTCAGCTCCTTAATCAAATCCATATCATATTGACGGCTATAGGCGCCAGACGAGACCATGACTAGCACTTGAGTATTAAAATCTACCAATGACTTAGGACCATGACGGAATCCTAATGGGCTCTCAAAGGCGCTCACGATTTGCCCTGCTGTCAGTTCGAGAAATTTTAATGCCGCCTCCTGTGCAATAGCCTTTAGCGGGCCACCGCCGAGAAAGACAATTCGCTGACACGGTAGCTCAGCTTGGGCACGGATCTCAGTTAAATGCACTGAGAGTATCGTTTCAGCCATCAGGCAAACCTGATTAAGCGCTTCTGGGTTAGGTGAGAAAATGAATAATGTTGCCAAATACATACAGGTAAAGCTGCTGGTCATAGCAAAACTGACATCATGGGTTTCGTCGGGCAGTTTATACAAATAACAATGAGGCCTATCGGAACAGTATTGGGCAAGTTGCCCTTGTCCATTACAGGTAATCGCCAAGTGATAGCAGTCATCGACAAGCTGCTCAGCTAACGCGACGGCCGCCATACTTTCAGGACTGTTTCCTGAACGCCCATAAGAAATTAGTAAGGTCGGTATTTTAGGGTTCAAATAGAGTGAAGGGTGGCTCACGAGATCCGTAGTGCTAATGGCTTCCACTCTCTGAGTCACTAAAGGTAAATGCTGCTGCAAATGTGCCGCTAACGCATCACCGATATAGGCCGAAGTGCCTGCACCCGTTAAAATAATCCGCAGTTGTGGCTTAGCGATAATGGTACTTAACCAAGTCGACAAACCCGTTTTATTGCGATGTTCATCGCTGACTTGGCGCCACATCTTAGGCTGCTGACTGATTTCCTTTGCCGTCCACTGAGCACCAAACTGAGCTAATTGCTCCGCACTGAATAAAAGGGTTGAATGTTCGTGTTCGAACGCTGGAATTGAACTGGCTATCATCAAAATTTCATTCCTTTTAATGTGATTTCATCGCCGGTAGTTGGCAAGCTGCCGCATAATCGGCCAACACTTCAGTAATTTTATGTAGCACTAACTCGCGCGCTTTAGGGGCAAGTTGACCTGCCAGCACAGCGGCATATTGATTAGGTAAATATTGGCTAATCAGAGGTAAGGGAATTGTTCCCGCTAAGTTGTTAAGTAAGCACTCAACCTTTGCTTGTAAACTCGGCCAGTAATAACGAATCCTGTCGCTAAAACTAAAACCAAGCTGCCATTTTAATGCCTCATTATCAGCATAAAACCCTTGCCAATACTTAGGGTTATCACGCATCAGTTCGAAACAACTTTGACGTAAATTCGAGCATTGATCTGGCTCACACAGCACATTTTCAATGTGTGACAGCGCAAATAGCGCTTCACGCAAAGCAAAGGTGAGCTGGGGACCTACTTTTAAAATCGCAAAATGCTGCTGTACTAATGCCTGATAACCTTCGGCTAATTGGTAATCGGTCGAATGGGCTTCAAACACTAGCCGCGGATAGGTGCGGATAAACTCGCTTTGGGTCGTGGTGGCCGCAGGCTCAAAAAGATGCACTTGGCTGTTATCAAACTCCACCCCAGGCTGCACAACGAGCGCGATAACCTTTTGCCATACTTCATCGCCTAATCCTGCAGCAGTAAAAGCATGCCGGTGGCAATTCAGGGTATGTTCAATTGCACTCACTGGCGTGACAGCCAGCTCGGCTTCCATTTCACTGACACCACCTGGTGCTGGCACCTCAGTACCAATCACATAACACAAGGTTTGCCCTGCGGCGCAATGGGCTTCTGCCACTGCACATAATCGCGCAGCCCGCTCGGCGATCATTTCATCCGTTAATGGCACCATATCGTCGATACAAGCCATGCTGGTATCTAAATGGATTTTAGTAAAACCGGCTTCAACGTACTCAGCAATTAAGGTTTCGGCGAGTTGCATGGCCGCGTCTGCATTCTGCTTGCACCATACAACTGGACCTAAATGATCGCCGCCAAATAGCAGTTGTGATTGGTTGACGCCGAGTTCAAACGCTAAGGATTTAACAAAATCGATAAAGTCCTTCGGTTTCATGCCTGTATAACCGCCAAACTGGTTCACTTGATTAGCGGTCGCTTCGATTAATAGCGGAGTGGAATTAGCTTTGGCCTGCAGTAACGCAGCTTGTAACACCAAGGGCTGAGCCGAGCAGACGGCAAAGATGCCCGCCTGCTGCCCTGCTTTATTGGCGTCAATGATAGTGTTAATCACTGACATGATGCTTACCCCACTATGCCCAGTGGTTTTGCAGTTTGCCAAACCCCACGGGTGAAGTCGGGGAAATCCTTCGAATTACCACGATCGCTAACTGACGCGACTGAGAGTGGGAATACCGCAGACCAAGCCGCACCGTCGTACACATCTTGATCTAACGCTTCGCCATTACGTAAGCAATAAATCATGCGCCAACACATGAGGAAGTCCATTCCGCCATGACCGCCATTTTCCTCAGCTTCATTCCCCATGCGTGTCCACAATGGGTGGTCGTATTTGGCATACCAAGCCTCCATGTTTTCATCCCACTCGTGATAACTGCCTGAACCACCATTTTCTAAGGCGATACGATTTGGGAAGCCAGCGAAAACACCATTTGTACCTTGGATCAGATTGTGACGGCTATATGGACGCGGTGTTGTCGTGTCATGCTGCACCATAATGCTACGACCTTTTACCGTCTTGATCAGACTGGTATTCATATCGCCGCAGATATATTTCAACTGATTACGTTGATGATCCGCAGGAAACTCGCGTTTAGCATAGGCGGCCCGGCCCAGCGAAGGCGAGCTGACCGAGGTCAGATAATCTAAACGGTCACCGCGGTTAATATTCATATACTGAGCAACGGGGCCTAAACCGTGTGTGGGATAGAGGTTACCGTTATATTTTGCATGGTAAGCGGTACGCCAAGAGCCTGTTTTGTGGTCAAGCTCTTTCATCTGCCAGCGCAGTTCATGGATATAAGCCGCCTCACCGTGAAGCAAATCACCGAAGACACCTTGTCGCACCATGTTCAGCACCATAAGTTCATCACGACCGTAGCAGACGTTTTCCATCATCATGCAGTTGCGTTGGGTCATTTCTGCGGTATCAACCAAGTCCCAAAGTTCTTCTATCGTGCCCGCCATCGGCACTTCAACGAAGGCGTGTTTGCCTGCTAACATAGCCTCTTTTGCCATGGGGTGGTGCCAAGCCCAAGGCGTTGCAATCACCACAATATCGATATCATCTCGGCTGAGTAGATCGCGATAGGCATGCTCCCCCTTACTAAAATACACAGGTTTATCGCGTCCATATTCGTTAATCGCCTTCTCTGCGCGGGCTAACACTAAGGTATCAGTGTCACAAATCGCGGTAATCTTCGCGCCATCAATGCGGCTAAAGTGATGGACAAAGCCAATCCCTCGCTCACCAACGCCAATCAACCCCACCCGAACTTGCTCCATTTTAGGGACAACCAATCCCATTACAGACTTGCCAGCCGCTTTTGGTGTTGTACCTGTAGCACGTTCTGTCGCGCAGGCCGCCAATGCCGTTGCTGCTGCAGTCACCATGGAAGCTTTCAAAAACGAACGACGATCAAAACCCGACATAGTAATTCCCCGTTATAAATTAGCTTTTTCGATAAGGTGCAATTGCACACCTTGTTTAGTTAACTCATCAACATAGCGCTCTGGGATCCCAGTATCTGTCACGAGCCGAGTAATACGGCGGCTACTGCAAATCACATGGAATGCTTGTTGATCAAACTTTGATGAGTCAGTCACAACGATAATTTCACTCGCTATCTCACACATCATTCGATTAAGGCTGGCTTCTTTTTCAAAGTGAGTCGTTAAACCCGCCCGAAGATCGAAACCATCCACCCCTAAAATCAACTTATTAAAGTTGTAATCACGCAGACTGTTTTCAGCGATAGTGCCGTAAAAAGAGAGCGATTTTTTGCGTAAAAGCCCACCGGTTAACATGACCTCGACTTCATCAGCCTTAGCCAATTCAGTAGCAATATTTAACCCATTGGTCATTACAATCAGATCTTTATGCTCCATTAGATTTGCCGCCACTTGTTGCGTCGTGGTGCCAGAATCAAGCAATAAACGATCGCCATTCTGTACAAATGCTGCAGCGGCTTTGCCTAACTCTTGTTTCAATGCCGAGTAGCAACTGCCCTTTTCTTTTAATGACAGCTCACGGATCAACTCACTATTGACCATGGCGCCACCCCGTGAGCGAACCAATAACTGCTTTTGGTCTAGCACAGCTAAATCACTGCGTATCGTGACCTCTGATACCCCAAACTGCTCGGCAAGTGCCGCCACAGAAACCTTTCCCTGTAGCTGCGTCATGCGCACAATTTCCTGCTGCCTCTCGAACGTATTCAAAGTACTCACATTCATCCCCATTCTTTCGATTAACTTTCAAATGAAAGATAACACGAGCAACAAACCTTTCAAAAACTTTCGAAACCACATTTACATAAATAACAAGGCAACTAGATAAATAACAATAGCTTGAGTAGAGACATCGCCTTAAATGTGGCATTTATAATTTTTATAATGCACGAATGTGAAATCGTTTGAAAGTATTTTTACATTTTTTTATTGATCGAGCGGAGTCTTTAACGTTATATATAAGCCTTCGAAAGGTTTGCGCAGTTTCTTTCGCTTTCGAAGATGTATTAGAAGATACGGTGATGACCGTGCATAACACTCTAGCGGGGATACTATGAAACTCTTAAATACACAGCCGGCTGCCATTGCACTCGCAATAGCCACCGCACTCACAGCAATGAACAGTACTGCCAATGAATTACCGGCCGAGCAACAAACTGATACGAAAGAACAAATTCAGGCAAAGGACACAGCGCAAACTGATGATGCCGAGGTCGAACGCATTCAGGTAACAGGGATCCGAAGTAGTATCAAAGAAGGCATGTTTCTAAAACAAAATGCCGTCAGTGTCGTCGACCTTGTGGTCGCCGATGATATTGGTAAATTCCCGGATGAAAATTTAGCCGAAGCGTTACAGCGTATTCCTGGCGTGACCATTACCCGTAACGGTGGCGAAGGGCAAAATATTCTGGTTCGCGGTCTCGGCGATGGTTACAATGTCACCACCCTAAATGGCCGTAAATTGGCCTCAGAAAATGCGGGCAGAGACTTTAATTTTGACACTATCGCCTCTGAACTCGTTAATGTTCTGGCAGTATATAAATCCCCTGAAGCCAGGCTGACCGAAGGCGGCATCGGCGCCATAGTGGATATCCAAACCCGTAAACCGCTAGACCTAGAGGGCCGCACCATTCAAGCCTCTGCCAAAGGGATTTATGAATCGCGTACCGAAGATATTCATCCCCATGCCTCTGTCATCATTGGCGATAAAACAGATGATGGTACCTTTGGCGCCCTACTATCAGCTGTGTATTCCCGTAAAACCCTGCGAGCAGATACCTATTCTGCCGAAGGCTTCTTCGACGAAGATGAGGGCTGGGGCGTTGATAGCGCAGGGGTTCCAGTCGATACCAATAACAATGGCGTGATTGATGCGGGTGAAATATATGCCTCAAAAATCCCCAGTTATATGTACTTTGCTAATGCTCAAGATGTGCGTGAACGCATAGGTGGCACACTCGCACTGCAATGGCGGCCGATGGATAATCTTGACATCAATTTTGACGGGCTATATTCCCGATACAACACTGATGGTAATAAGTATCAGATCGGCTTTGTGAACTATGACGAAGAATGGACTCCCGGCACGCCGTTATTCACAGATGCGGTATTTGATGATCAAGGCAGAGTTGCCAGTATGAATCAAACGGGTGATAACACTATGGTTGAACTACTTAACCTAAGTACACCTAGAAAAACAGATACTTACCAAATGGCACTCAAAACTGATTGGTATGTAATGCCACAGTGGTCTATCACGGCGGACATCGCCTACTCTGCGGCTAAAAATGCGAATAATGGCGACAACCGTTTTGTGGTTGCCCGTGGTTTTGTCGATGGCATCAATATTGATTACACCAAAGGCAATATGTTACCCGATGTCGTGATAAATCCTGGCCTGACCCCTGAGCAGAAATACGGTGCCCATTACAGCCGTAACAGTGGTGTCGATGTCGATGATAAGGTCACAGATATCAAGCTTATTAGCCAATACATTCCAGATGATGGCATTATCAGTAAGGTCGATTTTGGCGTCAACTATGTCAAACAAGTGAAAAAACAGACTGAGTTTGCCTCTTCAAATTCAAGTCAGTTTAGCCGAGGCGGTTATTACCTTACCCGTGATGGTTATACCTTTGATAACAGTACTGTCTTTACGCAAGGCGAGTTCGAATTATTCCAAATCCCTTCTAACGTGTTCGTGCCGGCGAATTTTGATAATTTTCTCGACGGTGAAAACAGCATTTCGCCTCAGCCTTGGCCGAGCTTCGATTACGACAAACTATTGGAATACTATCGCAGCATTAACCAAGAGGCTGCAGACAAGAGTATTGTCGCAAGCCTAAATAAAGCAGGAAGCTATCAAGTCACTGAAGCGGTCAGTTCAGCCTTTGTGCAAATTAACATTGAAGAGGAAATCTTCGAACTGCCTTATATGCTGAATTTAGGTGTAAGAGCCAGTCAAACTAAAGTCACCTCCGACGGTTACGGTTATGATCTGTCAAAAGTTGAGTTAGACAGCACAGGACAACCCACTAACAATGATTGGAAAAATGTTGTCGAAGTTGGTTATGACGACAACTACACCAATATTCTACCCAGTGTGAACTTTAAGCTAAACCTGCAGGATGACTTATTGCTCAGGGTATCTGCAGCAGAAGTGCTTAGCCGACCTTCCCTTTATGCACTGCGTGTTTGGGCCGCCCCCAACTTCACGACCCGTGAACAAGGCTTACCTACATTAACCCGTGGTAATCCAAGCGTAGCACCGGAGAAAGCTCGCCAAGGAGATATCTCGCTCGAATGGTATTTCCACGAAAGTAGTTCATTGAGTGGTGCCATCTTTATCAAAGATATCGAGTCTTTTATCACTGAAGAGAAAAGCGCTCAGAATATTGATGGTAATGACTACTTTGTTACCCAGCCTGTGTCTGGAAAATACGGCGCTAAGGTGAAAGGCTTCGAAGCAGCATGGCAGCAATCACTCGAAGAGTACCTACCCGAGCCATTTAATGGCCTTGGTTTCCAACTTAACTATACCTATGTCGATAGTAGCTACGATGATCCTGAACTTTCTGCCAAGGGACTACCTTTTAAAGGTATGTCTAAAAACTCTTACAACGCAGTGCTTTACTATGAACAGTATGGAGTGCAAGCCAGACTCGCATATAACTGGCGCAGTAAGTTCCTCGTAGATCCCGAAGCTTGGGGTGGCCCAGCTTGGATCCAAGACTACGGTCAGCTCGATGCCAGCGCAAGTTATGAACTGATGGAGAATGTTTCAATTTTTGCCGAAGCATCCAACCTTACCAATAGCCGCTACTCGGGTTATGTAAAATATGAAGACCAAGTAAATTATCTCGAACGCTTTGGTACTCAAATCGCCTTTGGTGTCCGCGGCAGTTTCTAAAAGGTCCGCATAAACAAGCCACTCATTCGAGTGGCTTTTCTTTCGCTTCTGCTCGCGCCTTCGATGGCTCATCCATCAGGCAAATATAATCTTCCAACTCTTGCCCTGGTGCTAGGTCAAAATGACGGTTCAGCCGTACAAGACCCGTGATGCGATCGACCCTAAAATTACGAAAAGCCGAACGCAGCTCACACCATGTCAGTAAGGTCCAAGTGCCACGCCAAAAATAGATGGCGAGCGGGCGCACTTCACGCTCGGTGACATCGAGTTTGACGTCTTGATAGAAGAGTTTGACGTATTCGCGGCGCTGAGCTGAGTTACGCAGCGGATCGAGGAATTGGAACTCATTGGAGTCGAGGTAAAAATCCGGTGAAAACATCAAGGATTGATAGGCTTGTAGTCGTTTTGGCAGTACGGCTTCGACTTTGATCATCGCCTGCCTCGCGGCGCTACCAAGCTCCTTACCACCCCAAGTTTGCACCATACGCATGCCAACTTGAATCGCTTCGAGTTCGGCTTCGTTAAACATCAAGGGAGGAACATTCACCTCGTGGCGCAACAAATAGCCGACACCCGCCTCCCCTTCAATGGGAATGCCACTTAAACACAAATCCTGTACGTCACGGTAAATCGTGCGCGTGGACACCTCTAACCGTTCAGCCAACTCTTGGGCTGTGGTCAGGCGTTTATGTTTAAGAATTTGCACTATTTGAAATAGGCGGTCGGCGCGGCGCATTGACTCTGGTTTAATCCTTTAGTTGCCTATCCGTTGATTAAGCATTGTGAGTTTACATAAATCACTGACATGTCCTGATACTCACTTGAGTGATAGTTTACGATTTAAATCATAAAATCCCGATATAAATCTCCACCTCAGTGGCGCTGAGATAGACTTCAAAATCAGTTTGATAACGGCGCTGATGCGGACAATCGTTAGCACTAAAATAGCCCCACACTTGTCCCCAAAGATCGATAACACATTGTGGCATGTCACCTTGACCGCTGAATTTAAGGTATTTACCAGCTTCAAGCTCAAGCGACACCCAGTGATTTGCCTCGACTGGGGTATCAATTGCCTTGCCCACCAGCACGGAAAAATTGCCATTCATGTCTGACTCATAGTCATAATACACGCCATACATGGGCGAATTGAGCATAGCGGTAAGCTGGGATGATTTAAAAAAGGCTTGCCATAAACCGCCAATTTTAGCGCCATCGGCGGACATTTCGGCCCGATTGTTCGTGCGGGTGCTCAGCCCAAGTAGCGGTCGGGCATCAATATAAACCACGTCCATCTTTGTTTCTTCCATAGAAATCTAAACCCATACTTTAGTTAATTGCGTGATTTTAGCGTCGTGCCTTAAGGCCACGACGCTAATACATTAATCACTTACGACTACTTATCCTTAGACCACAGACCCACTTTGTTACCTTCGCTATCGGCAAATAACGCGATATAACCACACTCACCGTCTTTTATCGGTGTGACTGGCAGGATAATCGTCACCTCTGCTGCGATAAGTTTATCCACTAAAGGTTGCAATTGTGCGCTGAAATGCAGATATACAGTGCTGCCTTGCATTGACGGCTGACTCATGCTGCATTTGACTAGCCCTATGCTCGCCGCACTCGCATCCTCGGTGACTATAGTCGCATATTCCATGTCTTCCATATCGTCACGTTTAAACTCAACCCCAAAATGCTGCTGATAAAAAGCAACGGCACGGTTCATGTCACTGACAGGAATTTCACCCCAAACTAACGGTGCAATAGATAACATTTTCACTTTCTCCTTGTTGAAAAATATCAACGATTCAAAACCTTATTTATAAAATTCAGAACTGAATCATTAACGGGCGACAACAAGAATAAAACAAGGCTACTGACAGCATGATGTCAGTAGCCTTTTAATAAAAGTGAATGTTGAGGGTTTTGGCTTAGCAGTTAAAAGCGTTACTTTGGCAAACTGGCTTGGTGCGCCTGAATAAAATCATCCATGGCTTTGCTCGCTCTCGCTTGGGCGCTGGCTAAGGTATCCGAATCGACCATAGTTTCGACCACTTCGTAGTAGCACTTAATTTTGGGTTCAGTGCCAGATGGCCTGACGATCACCCGAGCGCCACCCGCTAAGCAGTAGGTTAATACATCGCTTGTTGGCAAGTCGATTTTCTCAACGCTACCATCGGCAAAACGACGCTCAAGAGCTTTTAAATCATCGGTTGAGAGCACGTCTTGCTCACCAATCTTCACGGGGGGATGTTTGCGTAAATAGGCGCCAATGTTGGGTGTGTCAGGTTTTAGTGCAATACTCACCTGCGCATTGAGATGGAAGCCATGCTCACGGTAAATTTGCTCGAGTCTGTCCCAAATCGTTTGCCCCTTCGCCACTAGCTCGGCAGTTAATTGGGCAAATGCCACCAGCGCCGACAAACCATCTTTATCCCACACCATGCTGCCAACGGTGTAACCAAGGGCTTCTTCATAGGCAAACAGGAATTGATCCTCTGGGGACGTTTTCGCGATCCCCACATTCATCAACCACTTAAAGCCGGTGAGCGTGGTAAAGCTTTGCGTGCCAAAACCTTGAGCAATCTTAGATAACAGACTCGATGACACTATCGTGGTGCCCGTAAGTTGCTGATTATCTTTAGCGTGAGATAACAAGTAATGCCCAAAGAGCACACCGACTTGATCGCCCGTCAGCATCTGATACTCGCCATCTTCACGACGCACTGCAACCGCAAAGCGGTCGGCATCGGGATCGTTAGCACAGGCGAGCATAGCGCCGTGTTTTTTCGCCTCAGCAATCACTAAATCCATCGCGCCCTTTTCTTCCGGATTGGGGAAGTTCACCGTCGGGAAATCCCCATCGGGTTCACGTTGGGAGGCAACCGAATACACTTGGGTGAAACCCGCATCTTTCAATACGGTTTCAGCCATTTCAGCGCCCACACCGTGCATGGCGGTATAGGCTAAACTGACCTTTTCTGGAGCCGTATGGTTTTGCAGCACCTCAGCCTGCTGCACGCCATGGCGATAGCTTTGGTAAAAATCGTCCTGCAACAGAATCAACTTACCCTGTTTTACCGCCTCATCATGTTCTAAAAACGGAATCGCTTGATTCGCGGCGCGCTCAATTTGCGCGGCAATGCCAGAATCGTGGGGCGGAATAATCTGCGCGCCATTCTCCCAATACACTTTATAGCCATTGTATTGCGGCGGGTTATGACTTGCGGTCACCACAATGCCTGCTGCCGCATTAAAATGTTTCACCCCAAAGGCCACCAGCGGTGTCGGCGCCACTTTAGACGTTAAGCGCACCTTAATGCCCATAGCGGTCAGTACGCTCGCCGCATCATGGGCAAAATTGAATGAGTCGTGGCGACCATCGTAACCAATCACCACACCACGCTCGGCGGCATCTTTAATCTGATCAAGTAGATAAGCACCAAGGCCTGCCGAGGTTTGACGGATCACCAGACGGTTCATCCCCATAGGCCCAGCGCCGACCACACCGCGTAATCCTGCGGTACCAAACTCTAAACGACCCGCAAAGCGTGCTGCGAGTTCGGCTTCATTGCCGTTATCAATTAGGGTTTGTAATTGGGTTTGAGTGCGAGGGTCAGGATCATTTTCAAGCCAATGGTTTACCTGTAACTGCAGATGGGTATTCATAACACGCCTCATTGAAAATCATTTGCAATCACATTAGGAAAAACAGCGGCGAAGAACAAGCTAATTTGCATTAATTTCAAAATGAGCCAAGGGTATTGCCATAAAAAACGCACTATCTGGCCATTCAGGCCGGATAGTGCGTAGGTTTTAAAGAGCTTGTTTGATAACTAATTTACAGCTTAAAGATATTGTCCTTCGCATCTCTATCGATGAGTTTCACAAAGGGATCGACTCCCACATAACTGGGCTTCTCAGCCAAAGTGATCGTCAGCTTGTTTTCGCCACTGACCAGCCTGTGCTTCTCAATCAATAACACCTGTTTATCGTCCTTCAACTTATCGGGATCGACACTAAAGGCGCCGATATCAATCATGGCATCTAAAGGTTGTTCAGTTTCTTCACCTTTACCACTGGCCACCTTGCGACTGGCATAGACGCTCAGCTCAATTTGCGTCTTACCATCTGGCAGAGTCGTCATTACCGCATTGGTTAACCTAAGATCGTAGAGCGTAATCTCATTAAAAGACTCATCGATAAAGCGAGCCTGCGCTTCATCTGTCCCTTGCTCAAGGTAACTCACCAAATCCAACGTGGTTGGGAAAGGATCGTTACGATACTGATAACGCGCTAAAAATGCTTTGAGATTAGCGTTGAGTTTCGCCTCACCTAACACATCTTTAATCGCCATCATCACCACTGAGCCTTTCTGATAATGAATGTACTGCTGATTTTCACTGCGCAGCAAAGGCATCTCTTTTATTGACTCGGATGAACGGCCACGTAAATATCTATCTAATTCATATTTCAAGAATTTACGGATCATTTTATCGCCGTACTTTTTCTCCAACACCATCAGCGCCGAATACTGCGACAAGCTTTCAGAGATCACAGCACTGCCCTGCACATCCGCAGCACCCACTTGGTGTCCCCACCATTGATGCGCCACTTCATGGGCGGTGACGTAATACACAGGATCGATATTATCCTCATTGCGTAAATCAGTGATAAAACCAATACGTTCAGAGTAAGGCACTGTATTAGCGAAACTTTGTGCAAAACTACGGTAACCCGGAAACTCCATGATCCGCATTTGTTTGTGCTGATAAGGCCCAAATGCTTGCGTGTAGTAATCGATAGAATCTTTAACTGACTCTATCATGCGGGCAACGTTCCAAGGATGATCTGCGTGGTAATAGACCTCAACGGCGACACCATTATGCTCGGTTTTCTCTACCTGATAACGGCCCGAAATAATGGCGTAGAAGTTCACCATAGGGCTGTCCATCGAATAATGGAAATACTGACGCCCATCCTGCTGCCACTGTTTTTGCAAATATCCTGGTGCTAATGCAATTTGATCTGCACTTGTCGAAATAGTGGCTTCAAACTGAATGAAATCGCCATCGACGCCAAAGAAGTTTTGCGTGTAATAGCGGCTGTCTTCAAGTTTATTCGCACGTGCTTTTTCGGCTAAATCGCGCTTTTGGCGCTCGTGACGATCCATCAGCTCATAGCCATCTTGATAACCAAAGAGCGGCAATAGCTCAAAGTTATTGATGAAGGTGCCATTTTCAACCACTGACATATCAAAGCCAGATTCAGCAACACCCACCGACTCGCGTACTAGTTGGATATCCCCTTGCACCACTTGCCTAGGCTGCACTGGCGTCGAAAAGGTCAGCCAAGCATTGCGATAGCGGCTATCAAACTCACCTAACTTAGCATTAGGAATATTGATTTTTACCGTATCAGCCTGAGTGTGTTCGGGTAATTGCACTAGCATCTTCTCAATCGGTTTATCCGACTTGTTTTGCCATTCAAACATCACCTTAGCGACAATTTTACGATCTTCAGGGAAAATATCGACATTCGCATTAACCTTAGTGGTCACTAAAATCGGCATGTCTTGGTATTGCTTAAAGGCCTTCTCATAATCGGCTTGCAGATCTGTGGTCTCATCTTGAGTGAGGAACTGATTCACCACTTTGGTCTGGTAGAACAAATAACTGCCCATACCCAAGAACACCACCAAAGCAACGCTCACAATAGCTTTGCCACTAAAACCAAGCTGATAACTCAGTAAGCTCAGACGAGTCTTAAGGCTTTGCTGCGGTCCGCGATGGTACAAGCCATAACCTAAAACAAACAGGATAAGGCTAAAAGCCCCCCAGTAAATCATATAGAGTGCATGACTTAATAAGCCCCAGCCGTAGCCGTTCATATCGGAGTAAGTTAAGGTTGGCGATTGACCAAAGTTATACAGGCTATGGCCAAATCCCCAGTTTGCCATGACAAACGTCGTTAAATAATAAGCAACAAATAGCCCCATACCAGCGTACTTGTTGGGGCTCAGCACTTGTAAGAAAAACGCCAGCACAGCAGTCATCAACAGCGGCAAAAGATAATAAAAACCCAGCCTGATAAGGTATTGAGCAATCTCAAGATTGGCTTGACCTTTTATCAGTTGGAAAACAATGGTGGTACACATAGCGAGCACGTACAGCAAGGTCATTACTATGACCACAGACACAAGCTTTGAGCCCCAAAAACTTAAGTTTGATACAGGAACGCTGTCGACGATATCCCCCATTCCTGAACTGCGTTCACGCCAGACGATTTCTGCGCTGTAATAAATCAGCACTATCACCATCAATAATCCCGTCGCGCCGGCAATGTTATTTACCATATCTTGGGTAAGTGGCCAGTTAGATGTGCCGTACCAACCAAAATCATCGAACATGGGGCCGACTAAATTGAAAATAGTCAGCACACCTAACACCACAAATGGCGCGGTAAATAGTACTTGCCGTACTTCAAATTTAACCCGCGTCCAAAATTGCTGGCGACCATTAGGCTCAGTTGCCATAGCCAATTGTGCCAAAGGCACTAAGCTAGGAACTTTTCCTGCTTTATCAGATTTTTTCTCACGCTTCTTGGTCAAGCTCGGCTGACGGAAAATCCCTGAAACCGCCAGTAACACGCAGGCAATCCCAAACCATAACGCGCGGTTTTGCAGCACTAGCCCCGAGAATTCAATTAACTGGTTATTCTTCTCGCTAATGGTCCAATAACGGGTCACTTCGGCAAAAGTGCGCAGCGCAAAAGGATCAAGTAACGCTGCTATAGTGCGATATTGTGGCTGGCTCGCCATTTCACCCGTTAGGGTATAGAGCACCAACATAGCTACTGCAGTCAGATAAAGCGCCATTAAAGAACGAAAACGACTTGCCATCGCATAGAACAGAGTGGAGATCAGCAGCAAACTCGGCATGGCGAGTAAAAAATACGGCACAAGATAATTCGATAACGCAAAGGGCCCAAAGCGGCTCGCATCGACCCATGGCATAAAGGAGCCGAGTATTAAGCCGATGGGAATGAACGCAAATACCATCATCACTACAACAAAACTGCCTAAAAAGCGACCAAATTGATATGCAAATGGCGACAGGGGTTTGCTATAAATCAGCTCCTCCATCAAATGCTGATGATTGCGGATAGCCGTGCTGCCCACAAAATTCACCACGGCAAACATGGAGATTAATCCCATGATCAACATGGTTTGAGTAATACCAAATGGGCTGTTTTTCATCACCTCGCCGCCGCTACCAATTTGGATATTGTTAGATGCGACAGATAGAAAACTCATTAAAAACAATAGAAAAGAAACAACATAAAAGGATGGCTGACGTAAATAATAACGCCACTCAAACCTAAGCATTGATAACAACATATTGATATCTCCCTAGGCAGCCTGACGGCGATGACTGTGTAAGGTAGAAAAATACAGATCTTCAAGCCCAGCTGTCGCTGGGGTAAATCCTTCGGGGCAGGTCTCTGCCATCACATTCAGTACTGTGCGGCCCGCGAATAAACGCTTAGAAATCACAGGCAATTGCGCTTCGAGCTCCTGCGCCTGCACTTGACTCACTGTCTTAGTCCAAATCTTTTCCGTTAACTCACTCACTAATTGGTGAGGATTGCCTTGAAGCAAGATCTTACCCGATGCTAATACCGCCATATTGGCGCAGAGTTCAGACACATCCTCAACAATATGAGTCGAGAGGATCACCACTTTTTCCTCGCCTAAACTCACCAGCAAGTTATGGAAACGGTTACGTTCTTCAGGATCGAGACCCGCGGTAGGCTCGTCCACAATCAATAGCTTAGGATCACCAAGCAAGGCCTGCGCAATACCAAAGCGTTGACGCATACCGCCAGAGAAACCACTCACGGCTTTATTTTTATGCTGATAAAGATTGGTGTGAGCCAGCAATCCTTCAACCGCTTCTTTACGCAGCTTGCTCTGATTAATGCCCTTAAGAATGGCTAAATGATCTAACAGGTCATAGGCGCTAATACGCGGATAAACATTAAAGTCCTGGGGTAAATAACCTAAGGTTTTACGCAGCGCTTGAGGGTCGGCTAATACATCAATACCGTCAAACACTATGCTACCGCTATCTGCGCTTTGCAGGGCGGCAATGGTACGCATCAGTGATGACTTGCCCGCGCCATTGGGTCCGAGTAAACCAAACATCCCTTTGGAAATCGTTAAATCAACACCATCGAGTGCTTTAACGCCGTTATCATAGGTTTTAGTGAGATTAGAAATAGTCAGCATGCTTCCCTCTTGCGTCTGTGAGTTCAAAATACCGACAAACTATCACATAAAATTAACCTTTACAGTAGTTATCAAGGTATTCATGCACTTACAGAATGCTAGCCAGCAAAACAAACTACATATTCTTAATCCCTAAAATAGCAAAAGGGACTCTATTTGAGTCCCTTGCTATTGAAATATAATATAAAAGTAAAAATATGCTGCGAATTAAAATATGGCGTACCAAATACAATTAGTTACATAAATGCCAACATTAGCGAGAAGGTAAAGTGCCCTCGAATACGCGCACTTTGATGTTCTTTTTCAGGTTATCTTGGTCTTCTTGCCATTCTTGCCACTGGGTGAGACTGATGCTGAGCTGTAATGAAAAGTCAGTTGAAATCCACTCTTTTTGCCCTTGGGCATATTTAGGTACGGGGACTATGTTGCTTGGCCCAACAAAAGATGCTGAGCACATAAAGGTTTTGAAATACACTTGGTCAATCGATAAATCGAGGGCGCTGGGCGATGTTAAGCATTGACCACTGCCCGGCTCTTGATACGAGGCAAATTGATACAGGATTGCCGGTGTATTATTAGTGCTATCTGGAACGGATGCGGTTTGATGGCAAGATAAACAGCTACTTAATGCGTTATCCGCGGGGCCATTTAAACGTCCATTACACCCTAAGTGTCCCGCATTGGTGTGCTCATTCAAGCGACCAACCACCTCTTGAAATACCGCGCTATCCTTAAGCCCTGTGATTGGGTTTTGAGGGAATGCTGCCGCTCCTACTGCGGCTGGCGGCGTGTCATTTCCCCACATTAACCCCAGTGGAGAGATACGATCCCAAGGATTTTTCTCTTTCGCTTTAAACTGGCCATCGGCGACAAAAGTGCCATAGGCCCAGCCCACGGGCGAGCGGCTGTCACGCACTGCGATGTCAAACTGCAATAAGTACACATCGGCAACGGAGCGTGGGCATTGCTCTGTTTCCTGTTGGAAACTGCAAGCACTGCCATCGGCATTTTTACATTCGCAGAAATCACTGGCACTGATATTGGCTTGCCAAACGGGTACGTTTTCGAGGAAAGGATAATTATTGGGCGTTGCGGTAGTGAACAGTAACTTGCCAATCACACTAGCTTCATTAAATGCAAAATTTTGCTGCGGCATTACAGGCGATGGCGCCCCAGTCCATACCTTGCCAATACTATTTGCCGCTTGCGGATTATAAAACCCCACCGCCCACATAGTGGTTTTCAAATCGCCTTGGCCTTTTATCGCCATAGTAACAGGGGCTTCGCGGGTCAAGCCGTGGATAAATTCCCGTCCACTCATGGGATCATAGGTTTGGTAGGGAATATGATACCAAGAGCGTACCTTGTTATTACACAGATCCCAGTCCTTGCTGATATCACCTTTGTCGATGTTTCCCTCTTGGATGTACTTCATCACAGCCCAAAGGTATTTCCACGCTTGGGTATTTTTATCACTTTCACTCAGATTTTTATCGAAGGGATTAAATTCAAGCCAAGGTGCAGCACTATCTGGTTTGGCACTCGCATAAGCATCACTGAGGCTAAAAATAGGCCCCTTCCAGCCCGAATAAGCTTGGTTGATAATGACTTGATTGTCCCACATACCTGTTTTATTGAACGCGGGGTCTTGGAAGTAACTTGGGTAAGCTCCAGTACAAGTAGAAGTTACATTAGATGCTGTATCAGTTGCTTGTTTGTCTGCAGCTTTTGCACTGACAGTTGTCAATGAACAAAGTGTGAGCATGAGTATGGCGGCAATGTTAAGTTTCATAATATCGTCCTTGAAGAGTATTAGTCCTAAAAACTCCCTTTGTGAGCCTCGAAACCAGCGGCGACTCAAAGTAAGCATAGACTAATTTTTAGTATCCTCATTTTTTAACATCCGCTGTAAAGCATAACGATTCGGATAGTAAGAATATAAAAAAGGCCGTTTAGCATTAGCTAAACGGCCAAGAGATTCGTTATTGGACTCGCCACGAGTCACGCAAACTGTTTCCCTATTTATCGATTTCTTGGCCGCGCGTCTTCCATAGCGAATACAAGACACCTAAAACTAACAGACCAAAAGTCACCCCAAGAGACAGTGCGGTTGGAATAGTAAAGTCCACGATTCCCTCGTGATTGAAATACACTAAACCCACTTTCACCCCAATAAATACTAATACCACTGACAGCGCATATTTAAGGTATTCGAAACGGTGCACCATAGCAGCCAACGCAAAATACAAAGCACGTAGCCCCAGAATCGCGAAGATATTCGAGGTATAAACGATGAAAGGATCTTGGGTAATCGCAAAAATAGCTGGAATACTGTCGACTGCAAATACTAAATCTGCAGTTTCCACTAAGATCAACGCTAAAAATAACGGCGTTGCCCACCATCCTTTTGATAACTGATGATCTTCACCCCGTACCCAGAATTTCTCCTGATGCAGTGTCGGCGTAAAACGCATCTTAGTGCGTAACCATTTATAAAACTTATTATCTTGGATATCACCGTGCTCATCGTTTGAGAAGAGCATTTTCACGCCAGTGAAAATCAAGAAGAGTCCAAATAACACAAGTACACCTTGATACTGGGCAACAAGCACGGCGCCAAGGCCAATCATAATCGCGCGTAGCACTATTACGCCCATAATGCCCCAGAAGAGCACTCTGTGTTGGTATAAACGTGGGATACCTAAGCTACTGAAGATTAACGCGATAACAAATACGTTATCCATTGAAAGCGATTTTTCAATCAGATAACCCGTCAAGTATTCCATACCCGCGGTTGAGCCCTTGTACCACCAGAGCCAAGCCCCAAACAATAAGCCCATACAGATATAAAAAGCTGAAAGCTTTAAACTTTCGGCCACAGTAATTTCATGCTGCTCTTTGTGTAATACGCCAAGATCGAAGGCCAATAATGCCAGCACAAAACCGAAAAACATCAACCAAACCCAAAGCGGGTAACCCACAAATAGGGTGGTAAAAAACTCCATAAGTCTCCTTAAAAACCAACATAACGGTTGAGTAAAATCAGTACAATTGAGCAGATAGACATTAACTCATTGTAGAAATATAAACTGTGAAATCCTAGATAAAAACGCAACCATCAAGATTAAAATTCTTTTATAATCAATAGCATTGAGCTACTTATTTACACTTATTCTTAGAATAAGGTCACAGCTCAATCACAGCGCTTCCCTAAGCAAATCATCTAACCCATCTATTCGTCAGATTCATTTAGAGGACGGCCTCGAACGAGTACGAAGATGTTCTCAAATAGTTCAAAATCGCCACACCGTCTATAGAAGGACGAACAACAGCGAAATCAAGGCTAAAGACGCTAACATAAAACTGCCACAGTTGAATTCTGGCCACTATGTAGCACTCATTTCTTAACTGAAAATGAATAAATTGAGCCACTGAATCTGACTCAAAAGTAGGTTAACCACAGTTTCAAACAATGGCGAAATGGTGAACTAAGCAAAATATTCATCAGTTTCAACCCCCTTGGCTGTTCCATATCATCCGAGTGTGATTAACTGCTGCAACAGCGCCGTATTTTAGCGATCAAAAGCGCCGCGATAATCACAAATAATGAAAAATAATTAATAAAATTCATTTCGATAAAATGAATCATTAGCTGCTCGGCGCATAAAGTGCCAGCATTGGGAGTCTTAAGTGTCAACAGAACAACATCCGCCACACGCTATGCAAGGCCCACAGGGTTCGCCCCCTGCTGAAATGCTCTTTGGGCATCCTAAGGGCTTGTTTGTCTGCTTTTTTACTGAAATGTGGGAACGCTTCTCCTTCTACGGTATGAAAGCATTACTGTTTCTTTACCTGATTAAATATCATCTGTTTACCGACGAATTTGGCTATAACGTCATTGGCGCTTACGGTGCCTTAGTGTACGCCATGCCCGTGATCGGTGGTTTATTGGCCGACCGCTATATCGGCATGCGTAAAGCGGTGATCTTCGGTGGTATTTTGTTGGTCCTAGGGCACTTAGGCATGGCCTTTGAAGGCCATCAAGCGGTTATCGTCGCCGGTGAAGTTCAGCGCGATGAGCAAGCACTGCAGGTCTTCTATTTATCCCTCGCCTTGATCATTGTCGGAGTGGGCTTTTTAAAACCCAATATTTCCACCATAGTCGGTCAGCTGTATCCCGAGTCATCTCCAAAGCGGGATTCAGGCTTTACCATTTTCTACGCTGGCATCAATCTAGGCGCCACCTTGGCCCCACTGATTTGTGCTTATTTAGGTGAAACCTATGGCTGGAAGTACGGCTTTGGTTTGGCAGGTTTAGGAATGTTAGCGGGATTGTTGGTGTTTATTCGGGGTAAGAAACATCTACAAGGTTTCGCCGAACCCAGAGATCCCGCAAGAATTTTAAAGAAAACCGCCGGCATCACCACAGAGCAATGGATTTACTTAAGCGCAATTGGCAGCGTAATCATAGTCTGGGGGTTGATTCAAACCCACTCCCTTGTGCTTTCTATTAGCAGTTTATTACCCGCAGTGAGCCCAGTGATTTGGTTTTTACACTCAGTATCTCTGGTGCTCGCCCTCGGGATTGGCTGGTTTATGGTGAAACACTGTAATCCGATTGAACGTCAACAGATGTCGGCTTTGCTGCTGTTCATCGTTGCGGGTTTGATCTTTTTTGGTTTATATGAACAAACCTATGGCTCATGGGTGGCATTTTCGGACCGAGTGATGGACCGTAATATGCTCGGCCTCGAATGGAGTGCGGGACAGTTAACCTTCCTCGGCGCCTTCTTTGTGATCAGTTTATCGCCCATCTTCGCTTGGCTCTGGCCTGCCCTCGCCCGTAAACATTGCGATCCGAGTAAACCGGTTAAAACCGCACTCGGCATTTTGTTCGCTGGTTTATCCTTTATGGTGCTTGTGCTCGGGATCCAGATGCCATTATCGAATGGCTTAGTGAGTATTTGGTTCTTAGTCGCGGCTTATTTTGTATTAGAAATCGGCGAGTTATTGCTTTCGCCCATAGGCTTATCTGCCGTGACTCAGCTGTCGGTAAAACGCGTGGTCAGCCTGATGATGGGCGCTTGGTTCCTCGGCACTTCATACTCTGAAATCTTAGCCGCCGAATTAAACAAGCTCGCCGCGATTGATACCCAAGGTGGCGTAATAAGTGACGTACCGAGTGCGATGGCGCTATATGAGCAACTGTTTATCTTCTCGGCGCAAATTGGTGTGGTAATGGCATTAGTCTTCTTTGCCCTTGCGCCATTAATGAAAAAAATGATGCACGAGAACACAGCAACAAATTAAGTCAAAGAATTTAAAAGGAAAAGAAAAGAAAGGAAACTTGGCTTACTTTCGCCCTCTAAGGCGACGGTAAGCCAAGACGATGAGGTGCAAAGCCAATAGCCCCGTAAAAGCCGCGCAGAAAAACAGTAATGCAATCGAGTTTACATCCCTAGGCGCATCACGATAAAGCCACCACCATAGCGGCCAACCGATAGCCGACAAAGCGGTAAGCTGCCACATACAGCGTTTACAGCGACCCATCTTTTGTCTGAAAATCTCCGTTTTACAATCACCGCAACTCATAAGTCTCCAGCTAAACTATGCCCACAATAAGAGTACCAATAAGAGTGCAAATAAGAGCAGGCATATTGAATTTCAAGCACACTCAGAAACTCATGACTAATAACACTAGAGTGACGCTTTAAGTCTTGCCATCCCTTCAGTGATAGAGACAAGTGCGCGATAGCCTAAATCTCGCTTGGCGGCGCTAATATCAAAATAATGGCTGCAGGATAACTGCCTTGCCACGAAGCGCGTCATCATAGGTTCTTCTTGCTTCTTTAGCAGAAAATACACAGTTTCCAGCACTGTGCCCGCCACATAGGCCACAGATTGCGGTACGCGCTTAGTGACTGGCGGCAAAGCATCGCAGGCCAAAATCAGATTAAGCATTTTTGCCATAGTAATGGGTTCATCGTTACTCAAAAAATAAGCTTTTCCCTGACACTTAGGTTTTGCTTGGCACAATTCTAGCGCGGCCAGCACATGGGCATAGGCGGCGTTGTCTATGTAGATGGTATCGACTAGCTTATCTTCGCGGCCAACCAGTTTAAGCTTACCTAAACGCCCACGCGACAATACCCGAGGTACTAGATGGGGATCGCCAGGACCCCATATTAAATGCGGCCTGAGCGCGACAGTTTTTAACGCATAGGGTGCAGTGGCTTGAGTTACAGCGGCACTTTCAACCGATACGTCACCCACTTGATTGGCATCAAGCATCATCTTTTCGGCGATGGCTTTGGAATGGGCGTAATAATTAAGGAAGGATGTGGCATAGGGAGTGGATTCATCTATGCCGGATTCATCCTGCCCAGCAAAGGTCACACTCGGGGTACTGGTGTAGACTAACTTATTTATTTTTAATGTTTTACAAGCAGCAATCACATTTGCGGCGCCCTTCACATTCGGGCAAAAGTAACTGTCTCTGTCGCCCCAAACGCCGGCTTTAGACGCCACATGGAACACGATATCGCAGCCTTGCATCGCCTGTTGCAACTGGTCTTTATTGACTAAATCCCCTTGTAACATGACTACGCCCAGCGCTTCAAGTTCGGGATAATGACCACGGGCAAAACCTGTGACCTTAATGCCCGCGGCTAACAATCTCAAACAAATCGCTTTACCTAAAAATCCCCCCGCTCCCGTGACAAAGGCGTGTTGCACCTTAAGGGCGAGCTGCGCGAGTGCAGTTTGTTCAGCCGCATCAAATTGCGCAAGCGTCGTGCTCTTGATTGGGTTTATCGTCATTTAGGTATCCATTTCAGCACATTTACATGAACTTAAAGTCGGTGTAAGAAGTTTAAAATAAGCACAAGGGCTTAAAAATAAGCGAGTTTGTTCAAATGAACACAGAATATAACGTAAAAAATGCAGGAAAAAAGCCGCGGAGTTTTAAATCAACCTTTCGTTTGCGATTGTGCCCAAACGGCTAATTTTTCTCTAAAAATCTTGGCATTATGTCGCACATCCACTGGGAAATCAGGATGGATAAGAAAACGTCTTATGCCCTGCGTCTGGGCAAATTGCTCTGCGATGGTAATCAAATCTTGATACAGCTGTTGGCTCTTATTGCACACCAATGATTGGTCGAGTTCGATACAGATCAAAGGCTCTATCTCGTTCGCCACTTTCACTCCAACCAAGGCAGAGCGCTTCACATTGGGATGGGTATTAAAAATGCGCTCGCAGGGAATAGAATAATAACGCTTTACCAATTGGCCTTTACGGGTGGCATCGACTCTGTGGGCCTTTCGACCACACATCCACAGTCGGCCTTGATCATCGATATACCCGAGATCGCCCATGCGATGTCTAAAACTATTGGTGGCGGAGTCCCACATCTTGGCCGCCGCAGTCGCGCTATTACCTTGGCTATCGTGCTGACTATCGTTTTGCCTATCATGTTGGCTATTGTTTAGATAATAGGACTGACTCACCATAGGCCCTTGCACCACGATTTCGCCGATTTCACCGTTATTCAGCACTAAGGCCTCATCCCACTCGGGGATAACGGCTTCACTGATGCCGATGATACGAATCGTCACGCCATCGATAGCGCCGCCGACACAAATGCCGCCGCCGTTATCTGTGATATCTGTGGTGGCAAATAACGCATCGCTAGCAATCATGCTGATCGGCAAAGATTCGGTCGCACCGTAGGAATTTAAAATCGGCACACCTTGGCTCAGCATCTTGCTAAATCGGGCAATCGAAGCAATGGTCGCTGGCGCACCCGCGGATATCACCCGCTGCACACTGGGCAATTTATGCTGTTTTTGTTCACCTGCGCGGCCTAAACGTTCAAGCAAGGCGGGATTAACAAAGATGTTGCTGCATTGATATTTCTCAATCGCGGCAAACAGGAATTCAGGATTGGCAGTAATGGGTTTGCTGGCATCCATTTCTGGAACGATCGACGCCATACCCAGCGCGGGACCAAAGAGTGAAAACAGCGGAAACGTCGCTAAATCGCGCTCTCCATGGCAAATGCCATAATCGTTTTTTAACGCTTTAATTTGCGCCTCAAACATCCCATGGCTATACACTACGCCTTTAGGCGTGCCGGTACTGCCACTGGTGAATAAAATCGCCGCCATCTCATCAGATTTGAGCATCACCATGGGATATTCAGCATGTTGCGCTGATGCATGTTGCGTCGAGGCGTTTAGTGAAGATGAGTGTCGTGAAGAGCTGTTTTGCAGCAGAGTCGATAAACTGATGGCGCCAGTAGCGATGCGGATCAATCTTGCCGCTAATCCTGTTTTGCCGCCATCGACATTGAGCAATGACTTAATGCTGCCCTTACCCCAACCAAATAACCGTCTGGCGATATGGGCTTTAGGAATACCAATAAAAGCATCGGGCGCGGCTTCGGCAAAACACTGCTTAAGATTGTTAATCCCCATGCCGGGATCAACGAGGATAGGAATAATCCCCGCTTTAAACAGCGCAAAAGTAAGTGCAAAAAAATCCAGACTCGGCGTGACCATAAGCACGGCCTTCATGCCGCGCTCAATGCCATGGGCGTTCAGCGCAAAGGCTATCGCATCGCTTTGTCTGTCTAAATTTAGGAAGTCCAACTCGCTGTAACGCAAACTCGCCACAGAAGCGCCCTGAGCGCTTTGAACTGCTACTGCAAGATGGTGTGGAATGGCATGGGCGGCTTGCTTGAGATGACGGCAAATATTGGCGTCACAGGCCATTACTGACATAGAAGTGCCCGTTAAAAGTGACGATTCCAACGGCGTCTCTACAGCAGCCAGCAAAGGAGTCACTTCAGTCTCAAGCAAGGTCGACATTAACCTGCAGCCTGTTCGGACTGCGCCGCGGCTTGGTCGTCAGCCATAAAGCCTTTGATATGGGCAATCACTTCATCACTGGCATCTTCCAGAATGTAGTGACCACAATCGGCAAACTCATGCACGGTCGCATGGGGCATGTGCTGACGCCATTTTGCTAAAAAGTGCTTATCGAATACAAAGTCCTTCAGGCCCCAACAAATCAAAGTCGGCACTTTGGCAAACTGCGGTAAACTCGCAGCGATATCAGAGACTAACTGATAGTTTCTATCGCCTTCACGCAGCGGAATATCCTGCACAAAACGCAGCGTCGAAATGCGATTAGCCCAAGAGTTAAAGGGCGCGACATAGGCTTCGCGGATATATTTAGACATCGGCTGGCGCTTAACACCCACATAGGAAGCAATAGACGAAAAGGCATTAAAACCACGAACTAGCACTGTTCCTAACAGGGTATTACGACAAATCCACAGCGGCCAAGGAAACGGTTTAGTCTCAGGCAGATGGAAAGCGCCTGTGTTCAAAATCACTAGGCGTTTAATGCGCTCAGGATAACGCGCCGCATAACCCATACCTATCATGCCGCCCCAGTCGTGTACAACTAAGGTAATATTTTCTTTCACATTCAGGCTATCGAGCAGGGCTTCGAGATCGTCGATGCGGTTCTTAAGGGTATAGTCATAGCCGCTATCGTCGGGCTTATCCGACAGACCACAGCCGATATGATCTGGCACTATGCATTGATGCGTGTCTTTTAAGGCACTTACAAGATTGCGGTAGTAAAACGACCAGCTAGGATTGCCGTGAACCATCACCACAGGTTCGCCTTGGCCCTCGTAGATATAATGCAGCTTGTTGCCATTACGGCTAAGAAAATGACGTTTAAAAGGCAACAGAGTGTCTAACATGACGCTTCCTATCTTGATTCTTTATGAGAGCGAATAACGGGTTATGTACAGCTGGCTTAGCTTATCGACTGAATCATGGACTTACTGGGTTGGCTAGAATGTATTCTAGCCATCAAGCAAAGGCGTGAAAGGTGCACTGCACCCTACCACTTAATGCCTAACATCATGCAATTCAATCCACTGCCTATGCCTAAAAAGCTCACTTGATCGCCCGCTTGTAAAAAGCCTTGATCGTGCGCCATCGCAGCGGTCACAGGTAACGACACTGTGCCCATATTGCCCAGTAGCTGATACGTTGGAAATTCTTTTTCGGGGGGAATATTTAACGCGCTAAGCACTTGCTTACGGTTTGAGGCGCCTACTTGATGGCAAATCACTTTGTCCACTTGCTCAACCAGCCAATTACGCTGCTCAAGGAAATGCTCCCAAGTGTGTTTAGCCAGCTCAACGCCTTCTTTTAATAAGGTCACCGCATCGGTACGCATAAACTCGCGGTACAGATTGTGCCCCACTTCCTGTAGCCCCCATTGACACAACTGGTGATGTTCGGGCGCCGATAAGTGCGAGGCACCCAGCAATTGATGCTGACGCACATTTGTCAGTGGCAAACTGCCATCGGTAAGGATCACCGCCACGGCACCAGAACCACCGGTTAAGGTCGCCAGCGACTGGGCAAAATTCTGCATGGTCGGATCGGCAAGCATGTTATCGATAGTGACATCGACAATATCCCGCGCCGATTCACAGGACACCACCATACCCGCCTTGATTTGACCCAACTCAATACGGTTAGCGATATCTAAAATACCCGATAACACCCCAAGACAAGCGTTGCTGATGTCGTAAATGGCAGTGTCTTTCGACACACCCAATTCGGCAGCAATACGACACGCGGTCGCGGGCTCATGTTGATCGCGGCAAACGCCGGTATAGACAACAGCACCTAAATCGGCGACATCAATCCCAGTTTCAACCATGGCTTTACGGGCAGCTTTAATCGCACCGTCGGACAATTGATGTCCTTTTGGCCACCAGCGGCGTTCGGTAATCCCAGTCAATGCGGCAAGCTGTCCCATAGGAATACGGAACTTTTGATACAAAGGAGCAAGACGAGACTCTAGCTCACTACTGGAAACCACAACAGGCGCCAGTTCATAGGCCAGGCTATTAATAAATACGCGGGAATATTTCATGAAACTGTTTTATTCGCTCACTAGAATGACTGACCAAGAGGTCAGCTTTCAGTTGTTATTCGTCATTAATGCGACATTTGAACAAGAAAAGCCCGATGATTCAATAAAAAACCATCTTGAGTGTAAGACTTGTCTCACAGCGCAGCTTCCAAACACGACGGCCCTGAATTCACTATCACTAAACTTAAATGCGCTAATATAGAAATAATTCATAAAAAACATCACAGTACAGCATATTTTTAGACGCGCAAAATTATACCGCCATTTTTTGCGCTAAAATCAGCGTGTTTCTAGGTGTGACGCTGTTTGCACAAAATTCACCCACGCAAACACCATATCCTTGTTCCTGCAAAAAACAAGCGCGATCTAAGATGAGCCACTGCTCGAGTACAGTGCGGAACAAATGCGCCACTAAATCGATACGGCGAGTTAATTGTTGTCTTTGTCGCCCTATCTCAAGCCAAGCCTCAAAATCCCTGTTTTTCGCTAAATTAACCGCCTTCGTCTGCGCCGCCCACAGGCAAAAATCCGTAAAACTGCCGCTCAATTGGCTCTGTTTTAACGAAGGTAAAGGTAAATATGCGTCGATTTGCCGACATTGACGTTGCAGTACATCAAAGCCTAAGCGCCACGCGATTTCTTGATGGCGTAGCGCCTGCTGTTTGGGATTGGCGATCACGCTCTGCTGCAGCGGTAACTGTAAATCATGGCGGCTAAGCTTTAGGCTGCTCTGCTGAGCAAGATTGGATAATGGCTGATAATGGCTCGCTTGAATTAAATGATAACAACAGGGGGAAATCGCCAATGCCTGCGTGCCCGCCTCGGCCGCCAGCGTTAACAGCCGAACATGCAAATCACCGCAGGCATGCAAAGCAACCGCTTGCTGCCTTGCGGTTAAGGGATTAGTTGTTAACGGATAGGCTGCTGAGGGATGTTCAACTGTGGTTATGGATGTGTTTGTCGCAGCATGTTCTGCACCAATAGCAAAGGCATCGGCGCAAATAAAGGTCTGCGATAACTGCCACTTATCGGCAAAGGCCTGCCCTGCTTCGCACAGCTGTGCTTGCCACTCTAAGCTCAGCACATCGGCACCGCGTGCTTTAGCAATTAAGCGGCCCAAATGCCCTTTACCCGCACACCATTCCAACACAGGTAAATTAAGCTGGGGTAAATGCTGCACAAAGGCGGTAATTTGCTGCCATTTACGGCCTTTGATGTGCGCACTGAAATGCGCTTCATCGTCAAAGGACAAGCAGCCTTGCTGCGCTGCGGTGTTATCCGCAAGCGACGGTTCAGCCACGCCAGCCTTATCAGTAACCGTCTTATCGTTAAAAACCGTACCTTCGGCAATGGATGCGGTGAGCAATGACAAGTCCCAATCTTGGCCTAATGCCTTAAGATCTAGGCTTAATGCCGGTGACAGCGCCTTAACCAGCAAAGATTGCTCGGCGTCGAGTCCATCAAGCTCAGCGTCAGCCAGTGCCCACACAGCTTCAGCCAATTGCGGAAAAGCCTGCGCCCAAGGTAAAGCGTTCGCCTCAAATGCACGCACTTGCCACAGGGCCGCACTCTGCTCAAGCAACTGATTAAGCTGGCTAAATCGCTGTGAATAAGTGGATGGTTGCTGCAGATGTTCTTGGTTCACGTCATGCCCAGTGTAAAAAATACTTGTCTCACCTTAGGCCAAGGGAATGCGCCCTAAAGATGACTTTATGTGAAAAAATGTTAGTATCGCGGCCTTTAAAGACTCAACCATATCGTTAGCTTAGAAGACTCGGTTAACTAGCTTCTACTAACCAGCTTCGGTTAACTAGCCATAATGCTCCAGAGGACACCTATGCTTTCACCTTGCGTCGCACGCTGCGGTTTAAATGATGAAGACTACTGCATGGGCTGCTTTCGACATATCGATGAAATCGTCAGTTGGCGCACGAGTAGCGAAGCGCAACAGGCGGCCATTTGTCAGCAACTCCCCGCCCGTAAAGCTTTATTTGAAGGCAGTGAAAATCAGCATATTTTAAGCCGTGATAAATGGTTAGCTGCCGAGGCGCGTTTAACCAACAAGGACTAAACCCCATCCGCTAACGCCACCCTCTGCGCAAGCTCATCCTGCTAACAGCCTACAAAACTATTTTTTCAGCATTGATTTCAAGTCAGCAAAAGGATTGTAGGTCGCCGCCGCTTGCTTGGTTTCTGTGGTGCTGCCGTAACGGATCAATTCTTCGAAACGAGAATGTTCGTTATCGTGGCAATACAAGCACAATAACTCCCAGTTTGAACCGTCTGACGGATTGTTATCGTGGTTATGATCGCGATGATGCACAGTCAGTTCACTTAAGTTTTTCGGGGTAAACTCGCGGGTACAACGGCCACACACCCAAGGATAAAGTTTTAACGCCTGCTCACGGTAACCGTTCTCACGCTTAGCTTTGTACTCCCGCGCATCGGCTAATACTTTATCTAACTTACTCTGGCCTGGTACTGACGACATAATGTAATCCCTAAAACAAACCCTAAAAAAATTGCCCCAAGGATAATCCGAGTTATCACTTGGGGCAATATATCCCGCACTTTACGGGCCAATGGTGCGGGATTTATCGACGTAAATGGCTCAGCCGGCCTAGGTCATTGATCTCAATTTAAGTCACATGGCCTTGATCGGCATTTGAGAGATGCAAATAGTGCAAGTATTTTTCATACTGAGTCACTACATCCGCGAGAATTTGCTCCTCGGTATACCCCATCACATCGTAATGCTGACCACCTTGCTCTAAATACACTTCGGCGCGGTAATACAAGGTATTGCCTTGCTCGATTTCAGTCCCTATTGGGTTGATGATTTCGAAACAACGGGTTCGTACCCCATATACAAAAGGCTGATTCACCTCGTTACTGATCACTAAGCGTACTCGGCCATCTAAGTATTCAAGATCCGCCACTATACCTTTGGTCATAAAGTGTTGACACACCTTAGATAAAGCGGGCGTTGCCACATTATTCAAGAACACTTGCGCTTCTTCATGGGTAGGATGCGAGACCAGCACGCCAATGCGTTCTTCCCAGCTCATATTCGTTTTGGCGTATTGCACACTGGTATTGTGTAACTGCACACTGTTGATCTTAAGCCAGTCATTTTTCAGAGCTTTAAATAATCCCAGACACATGAATAACATCACCACGAGGAACGGCATTGCACTGGCGATAGCCGCCGTTTGCAGCGCCTGTAACCCACCGGCTAACAACAAAACCGAGGCAACAACACCTTGCAACAGTGCCCAAAACACGCGCTGCCACACAGGGGCATTATTATCGCCACCTGACGTAAGATTATCGATCACTAAGGACCCCGAATCCGACGAAGTCACAAAGAAGGTCACGACTAAACAAATCGCAATCCCTGAGAGTAATGTCGGGAACGGCATGTGCTCGAAAAACACAAACAAGGCCACTGACACATCGGTATTGACTGCTTCAGCAAGATAGGTCGCGCCTTGATTCATGATTGAATCAATCGCCGAGTTACCAAACACTGTCATCCACAAAAAGGTCAGCGCCGATGGCACAAATAGCACACCAATTAAAAACTCACGAATGGTACGGCCGCGACTGACTCGCGCGATAAAGGTGCCGACAAAAGGCGACCAGGAAATCCACCAGCCCCAATAGAGCAAGGTCCAGCCGCCAAGCCAATCTTCCTTATGCTGATAAGCGTACAAGTTAAAGGTTTTGCTCACGAGATCACTTAAATAACCACCGGTATTCTGCACAAAGGCCTGTAATAACATGACCGTCGGGCCAAGGATCAACACTATGATTAACAATGAAATGGCCAGTACAAGGTTAAGTTCACTTAAGCGTTTGACACCTTTGTCGAGGCCAGAAAACACCGACAGGGTCGCGAGCAAGGTAATACCGATAATCAGGCACACCTGCACGACAGCATTATTGGGTAAACCTTCAAATAAATAACTCAAGCCCGAGTTAACTTGTAACACGCCAAAGCCCAGTGAGGTTGCCACGCCAAACATAGTGCCGAGCACGGCAAAGGTATCGACGGCATGACCTATAGGGCCATAAATACGCTCACCGATTAAGGGATAAAGCGCACTGCGTGGCAATAGCGGTAACTTATGCCGATAGGAAAAGTAGGCCAGACTCAATGCCACTACGGCATAAATCGCCCAAGCATGCAGTCCCCAATGGAAGAAAGTAATCTTCATCGCCTCTTTGGCGGCGGCGAGACTCTCAGGCGTAGCATCAGGCGGCGCCAGATAGTGCATGACAGGTTCGGCGACCCCAAAAAACATCAGGCCAATCCCCATACCTGCCGAAAACAACATGGCAATCCAGCTTTTATAGCTATAATCCGGCACAGAATGATCTGGCCCGAGTTTGATATCGCCAAAGCGACTGACCATGACAAAGATGATAAAAATCAAGAAAAACGCCACGCTCAGAATGTAAAGCCAACCGGCTTTCACTTCTATCCATGACTGTATTGATCTAAAAACGGTGTTAGCCTCTGTGGGCCATACTGCACAAATCATCACCATCAAGATGATGAAAAAAACCGACGAATAAAATACCGGCGGATTAATACTCGACTTGATCGACATTGACTCTCCCTATTTCTAGCGGGTTCACTCTCCAAATATCTCAGCGCACCAACGGCGAGATAAAACAAAACTTATACTCAAAATATGTTTAATGCTGCGGGCTCATCTATGACCAGTATGGACTCAATCCCACAGATCAATGCAACGACTCGCTATGGCTAAACGTGACAAGATCTGAACAACGGGATTAACAACACACGACTTTGACAGCCGATGATTGATGGATAAATAGCGTGAACACCACTAAGGCAGTCAAAGCATGCCTTTAGCATAAAACAAATTTATAATTAGAATATTCAGCACAAAAAATGGCGACTATATTGGTCGCCAAAAAATTATACCACAAAAATCATCAAATTTAATTTTAAACGCTAAAACGCATCAATCCACATCCGGTTACTGAGATGGTGTTTGCGAAATGCCAGCGGTTAAATTGAAGCGCATCGCCTCTTCAAACGACCAGTCGACCATGACTAAATCGTCCCGTTTGATCAAACTCGTCACGCCCGCCATTTGGTAACTCAATTGGAACAACACAGGCACCCAATCGCCCTCAGGCAACGCATCTAACAAAGGCTGCGGCGGCGTATCTGTCATGATAAATCCCACCACAAAACTGCCATTCGCCTGCTTCACTAACACTGTCTTTTGGCTGGTCGGCTTGCCATCACGATTCATCAAAGAGGCGATATCACGGATACTGCCATAAACCGATTTAAACAATGGGAAACGCATCAACTGGCGCTCAAGCCAACCATAAAGCCAAACAATCGGGCTGACTGAAAACAACAGACCCACCGCAAAAACTAATGCCACCACCAGCATAAAACCGGCGCCGACAAAGTGTTGGTTAATCCCTACCAACTCTAAAATCACAATTCCTAAACCATCTAACGATACAAACAGCGACCAAAACAGCCACAAACTCAAGGCCATAGGTAATAGATTCATCAAGCCGCGGGCTAAGGTTTTCTTCATCACACTCTCATTCGGTCATAGGGATATAGTAGGCACAAAATATTTACGCAAAAAAACGCCACAAATGCTACCACAGAGTCACTTTTGCACCAGCACATGATGTAAGGTATCTGACTCATATTCGTCTCAAGTATAGAGATAGCGTTTAAAATCAGAGCCCACTCTGAGCCATTCTAAGGAAAGTAAAATGCGCGTAACCCGCTTAGATCATTTGGTCTTAACCGTAAAAGACATCGCCGTCAGTGTCGAATTTTATCAAACCGTGCTCGGGATGAAGAAAGTGGTATTTGGCAATCAGCGTATTGCGTTAAGTTTTGGCGACCAAAAGATTAATCTGCATCAAGCGGGCGCCGAATTTGAACCTAAAGCTGCAGCAGCCACGCCCGGCAGTGCCGATCTGTGTTTTGTAGTCAGCCATAACATAGAAGAAGTGATCGCGCATTTAAACGCACTTCAGATTGAAATCATTGAAGGCCCAGTGCTACGAACCGGCGCCACAGGCAGGATAAACTCAGTCTATATCCGCGACCCCGATTGTAACCTGCTTGAGTTATCAGAATATCTACCCGCCTGTACTGGGTAAGCGAAGTTAAAAACTTCATTTGAATTTTTTAATCAAAGTCAAAGTCGTGGGGCTTCACCCCACACCCGCCCAAGGAGGACTGCTCTTCCTATCCTCCTTGGATGCTCCAAGACGCTCCCGACGGAGTTGAAAGCCCCTTGTGCTCATTGACAAATTTGCTATCGCTTCCGAAGTCCTCGCTTTACATCCCTGTAAAGCAACCCAGTTCAGCAATCCATGCCTCTCGCTCATAAGCTTGAAAATCATTTATTTTCATTCGCCCCTGCACCTACAGAAGCTAATTCTGCATCCATGCCGAGACACACGCACTCTTTATTAAATCAAGAGTTCAAGAGCTCTATTCGCCCTGCAGCAACTCCGAGGGAATAGCGTATTCCTTGGGATTTTGAGTCATTAGATCGCAATTCATAAACAAAAAGCAAACAAAAAGTAAGCAAGCGAAATAAGAAAGCTAAAACGATATCAAGTGATTATCCATCAAACTGTATAAAAAACCTCTACCGCAAAAAAACAAATTCCTATAGCATCATTTATACCAATTGACATGGATGTGGCAGCGGCCATATTTGAGTTGAGCCAAGAAGTGATTTATGCCCTGCAAACAGCACAACGCATAAATACTAAGACGTTAGCTTGAAAAGGATATCTAGCATATGTATCAACTGTACTTCTCTTTAGCTCTAGTACTTATTGTTTTTAGTTTGCCAATTTATATTCAGTACACGGCATTAAAACTTGAACAATCCGAAAATGGTGAGTCTACAGCTTGGTCTTTGTTTTTTGCAGATCCAAGTTTAAGGGTAATACTAACAATTATTAGTTTTCCTGTTATTGGTTTAACTAGTATTTTTGAAGTAATTAAAACTCTATTTAGTAGCGAACCTGTCAGGCCATCTTTGTTGCTAACAGGATTAATATCAATATGTTGGTTAATTTTGTTATGTTTAGGGTATGCGCAATATTTGAGCTAACAAGGTACTAAAATAGGACAAAAAACAGTTGGCTTTTTGCTCCTTCGTCGCTAAGTTTAGCCACCAATTTTGTGCCTCTTAGTGAGACGTTAGACATAGAAATTTTAATCCGATAGTCATAAATCTGGTCTAAGAATCTGTCTAAGGAAATATCAAGAAGTGTGTTGCGTATGTCTTGTAAATCTACAGGTTACGCGAATGCTCTGAAGGTGAGTCATGGTGATTAGCGAGACGACCGTCCGCCCCATGGACGGGGCGGTCGAGCATCCACGGACGGACTTGAACAACATCCTGTTTAACGGCCAGTTCGCCATCTGATAGGCAGGACGCCTGAATGTCGTGCAATGCAGGGATGCATGAGAACGACCATGGCTCTCGTTCATAAGCTCAGAAACCCTAGGTTTCTATTCACCGCGTCGGTGAGTAAATGCCATGGCAAGCCTTTATGAGTGGATACCAACAAACGCTAAGTCCTCTGAAGCAAGCTCTTCTTACGACGAATAAAAGCCTGCTCAAAGTACAGTTCAAAATACAGAGAAAAGAACTGCTCAAGTTAACCCGCTAATGTATTAATCTTCTCAAGTGTCTGCTGTGTCGCCAGATTTTGCGCTGCTAGATAATCCAGTTTTAGCTGTTTGATGATGCCAATAATCAAGACTAACTCCTGCTGTAACTGCGGAATTTTCGACATATCATGGGTGGGTAAATTGATATCGACGGTATCAAATAAATTGCCAAAATAGCTCGCCATGATCAGCACTTTATTGGCTTTAAATTCGATACTCAGCCCCGATCCGCGCGCCGTTTTACGGAATAACTGTTCCAGTTCAACGAGGCGTTCCATCACGGCAGGAGACAACAGATATCGCGCATAATGTTGGTCATGTGAATACACTTCAAACATCGCTTCAAAGGTCACGCTTTCGAGTTTCACTCTGGGTTTCTTTATGCCTGCCATGGTGTTACCAAGGGTTCCATAGTCTTGGCTGACAATAGTATGGGATTCAAAGCTAAAGGGCATCGTCATGATCACGACCCCACCTTTAAATTGGATCTTGTCTGACTTACTGCCGCGGGATTTTAAGGTTAATTCGCAAAATTCGAAGCTGATATCCTCTACCTTGCCGCGAATATGATCCTCTGATTGTTGCTTGCTAAAACGGGGCATAAGTTCGAAATCTGCCACTGAATCAAGGTTGACACAGGAGTCGGGGCTATAACGGTAGTCCCCTAGTTTTTTAAGTAAAACAGGTAATATTTTATATTTGTAATGGCGCTTATATTGCATTTCAGGCAGATGAACCCACATCAAAATGCCGGCGAGGACGATCAGGCTCAAAATGGTTGGGTCATGGTTAGAGGCTAACGAGATTAAATCAAAAGCCAGTGCGGGCAGGCACAATAGCCAACCTAGACGCTTCGCCCATTTTTTACGGGAGAGTTTAGTTTCAAGCTTTTCAATTCGATAGGCTTCTAGCGGCGCTAATAGCTGCAATAACTCGGCTTTAGCGTCCTCGGACAGTGGCGGTAATTCAGCGCGGGGGAAATCAGCGGGTAAATTCGCTTCAGAAATATGATTTCGAATACTTTTAAGGGCTTCGAAACCTTGCTTTAAAGAATACAATAATGAGCTCATCAACTTATCCATGTTATCGCCGACACAGCGCCCATTCCGTTGCGCTGCTAACCCCAAACCTTAGCGGTAACAAATAGGGTGGCGGTTAAATTCTGAGGTTAACATGCTGTGATATCAATCCCACAGCTAAACACAAAAACGCTAGCAATTAGGCCTCGACTGCTTTCACTATCTAGGTCTACCGCCCTTTTCCAAAAGGCTAAAACATATTGCAAGCATCAGATTAAACAAAGGTTAATTTATTGTAAACACAAAAATTGCCTTCTTTATTCGCGGTACCGATCCAGAATGCCAGTTCACAATCCAATTTCACAATCCATAGCCCAAAATCCTAGCTCACTTCTCTATCTCACGATCCTAAAAGCAAAACGCTCCACAGAGACTGCGGAGCGTTGTATTCAGGCATTACAACAGCAGATTAATGCGTGTTAGCCTTTCATGTCCTTTTCCATATCTTCGTAGGAAGTATGGCGAACGTCTTTGCCTTTCACATAGTAGATGATGTATTCACAGATATTTTTACAACGGTCGCCAACACGCTCAACCGCACGCGCTGCCCACAGTACGTCTAAGACATCAGGGATTGAACGCGGATCTTCCATCATATAGGTCATTAACTGGCGGATAATCCCTTCGTATTCGCGGTCAAGTTTGGCATCTTCTTTGTGCAGCTCTAAGGCTGTGTCAGCATCCATACGTGCTAAGGCATCTAAGGTTGCATGTAACATACGGGTCGCGTGACGGCCCATATTTTCAATGCTAACTAACAAAGGTTGCTGATTATTCAATCGTTTATCTAATGCTGCTTTTGCGATACGCACACAGGCATCACCAATACGTTCAAGATCGGCGATGGTTTTTGAGATGGCGATAATCAGGCGTAAGTCGCTGGCCGCAGGTTGACGCTTGGCGATAATACGGGTGCACTCTTCGTCGATAGACACTTCCATGCCATTGACCTTGTGATCGCCATCGATAACCCGCTGCGCAAGTTCAGCATCGAGGGCACTTAAAGCATCAATCGCTTGTTCTAGCTGACGTTCAACCAAGCCACCCATTGCGAGTACGCGGTTACGGATATCATCCAGTTCAGCGGTAAACTGTCCTGAGATGTGCTTACTTAAATTCATGTTTTCCATTTAGCCAACCTTTTACTTAACTGTTTACCAAGCATGCTCAAAGCCTGCGGTTGCGGCTTTATCCGAACGCTACCGAGCTGATTAACCGTAACGTCCTGTGATGTAATCTTCGGTCTTACGTTTTTTCGGCGTGGTGAAAATCGTGTTGGTATCCGCGTATTCGACCAATTCACCCATATACATAAAGGCCGTTTGATCTGACACCCGCGCCGCCTGTTGCATGTTGTGAGTCACGATAACCACAGTATATTTCGTCTTAAGCTCGGTGATCAGCTCTTCAATCGTCAATGTCGAAATCGGATCGAGCGCCGATGTGGGTTCATCGAGTAATAATACTTCTGGCTCAATGGCAATGGCACGGGCAATCACCAGACGTTGTTGCTGACCGCCAGATAAACCAAAAGCGTTATCGTGCAATCTGTCTTTTACTTCGTCCCAAATTGCCGCGCCGCGCAGTGAACGCTCGGCAGCTTCGTCGAGTTCACGACGATTATTCAGCCCTTGCAATCTCAAACCATACACGACGTTTTCATAAATCGACTTAGGAAACGGATTCGGGCGCTGGAACACCATGCCCACGTTACGGCGCAGGGCCGCGACGTCGATTTTCTTGTCGTAAATATTCTGACCGTGCAGCAAAATTTCACCGTCGATATGGCAGTTATCCACCAAGTCGTTCATGCGGTTAATACAGCCCAATAATGTTGACTTACCACAACCACTAGGGCCGATAAAGGCGGTCACTTGTTTTTTGGGGATCTTCATCGATACATTAAACAGCGCTTGTTTACTGCCATAGCGCAAATCTAAGTTACGGATCTCCAACGCTGTGTCAGTCTGGCTTAAGTTCGCTAAATCAAAATTGTTGGTTTTCATTGCTGTCGAATCTATAGAAATCATATTCAGTCCTAATACTTTCAGGATAATCGCTGATTAGTGCTCAAGCGAACGATATTTTTCACGTAAATGGTTACGTACGCCAATGGCCGTCAAGTTAAGTGCCACGATCACAGACACCAGCAAGAAGGAGGTCGCATACACCAGAGGACGTGCCGCTTCAACGTTAGGGCTCTGGAAGCCCACATCATAAATATGGAAGCCTAAGTGCATGAACTTACGTTCTAAATGCACAAACGGGAAGTTAAAGTCCAGTGGTAATGTGGGTGCGAGTTTCACTACACCCACCAACATCAATGGGGCCACTTCACCGGCGGCGCGGGCGACCGCTAAAATCAAACCCGTCATGATAGCTGGGCTCGCCATTGGGATCACAATGCGCCACAGTGTCTCAGCTTTCGTGGCGCCCAGTGCCAAACTACCCTGACGCACCGCGCTCGGAATACGGCTCAAACCTTCTTCGGTTGAGACGATAACCACAGGCAAGGTTAAAATGGCTAAGGTTAATGCCGACCAAATCACCCCAGGTGAACCAAAGGTCGGTGACGGTAACGCTTCAGGGTAAAACAATTGGTCGATAGAGCCGCCCATCATGTAGACGAAGAAACCTAAACCAAACACGCCATACACAATTGATGGCACACCCGCTAAGTTAATCACCGCAATGCGGATCATCTTAGTAATCGGGCCTTTCTTCGCATATTCATGCAGATACACAGCCGCGACCACACCAAATGGCGTCACAATAACGGCCATTAGCAGCACCATAAAAACGGTACCAAAAATCGCGGGGAACACGCCGCCCTCAGTGTTGGCTTCACGCGGGTCGTCACTCACAAAGCGGCCGATACCGACGAACCATTTACCTATTTTGCCAATGAAGCTTAAGTGGTTTACATAGGTCACATCCAGCACTGTATCCAGCTTAAGCTCGACTTCTTCACCGCGCATATCACGCACGATAACAGAATCTCGCGCTGCTTCATCACGTAGGGCAAATAACGCTTTTTCAAGCACTAAGTAATCTTTCTGCAGTTGCGCTCGCTTGGCCTCTAACTCAGCTTTGTTGCTATCAGTGAGTTCACCCTCTAACTCGTAACGACGCTCCTGCAAACGCAGCTTTTCAATCGCGTAGTTGATCGAGCCAATGTCTTGCTTCTGCAAATCCACCGCTTTGTCCGATAAGGCCACAGCGCGTTCGATATGCTCCATCAAGGAAGATTCAATCGCATCGTTGACTAAATCCAGACGCTTGCCGTTTTCAATCACAGCGATTGGATAACCGTAGAAGTTACCGTTTTTAGCCCGCTCAATCATGGCGACATCGCTTGGCGTAGAACGGCTCAAAATGTCAGTGCTTAATATCCAGCGGAAATCCAGCCCCACAAATTCGCGGTTACCTGTCTTCACTAAATAACGGGTGACGAACTCGCCAGGATGCTCTTTAAACACATGGCCCGCAGCAATCAAACGCTCAGTCGGGACTTCTTCCCTATCGTAAACTTCCCCAATTAAGGTCGAACGTACCCCAGTGTTATCTTCGAGTTCCCACTGGTAAACCGTTGCTGGCCAAAAGTAACTTAAGCCACGCCAAGCGATTAACAGTAATAAGCCTAAGACGGCAATCAAACTGATGCTCACCGCACCGCCCGTCATCCATATCCATGGCGAGCCTGATTTTACCCACTTACCCATTGCACAAACCTCTCAAGGTCACTGGCGAAATTGTATTTAGTGTCATTGTCTTATCCCCGTTACAGCGAGCTATAGCGTTCACGTAGACGCTGTCTCACCACTTCTGCAATGGTGTTAAAGAAGAATGTAAAGATGAATAGTACGAACGCCGCGAGGAAGAGCACGCGGTAATGCGAACTACCGATTGCCGACTCAGGCATTTCAACCGCAATGTTTGCTGCCAAGGTTCGCATCCCTTCAAACACGCTCCATTCCATAATCGCAGTGTTACCTGTGGCCATCAGAACTATCATGGTCTCGCCCACAGCGCGGCCTAGGCCCATCATGATGGCCGAGAAAATACCTGGACTTGCGGTTAACAACACCACGCGTGTCAGTGTCTGCCAAGGCGTCGCACCTAAGGCTAAACTGCCGTTCGATAAATGACGTGGCACAGAGAAAATCGCATCTTCCGCGATAGAGAAAATCGTTGGAATAACCGCAAAGCCCATGGCGATACCGACTACCAGCGCGTTACGTTGGTCGAAGGTAATGCCCAGTTCATTAGTAATAAATTGACGGGTATTACCATCAAACAGCGCCACTTCGATGATAGGGCTGATGGCAAAAGAGAACCAACCCACGAAACAGACCACAGGGATCAACATCAGCTCTTGGTACACTTCGGGTAAACGTTGTTTCCAAGCTGCTGGTAACTGACTCCAGCCATAGGCCGATGCGAGAATAGAGGTCGGCAAGAGGATCAATAAGATCAGGATGCCGGGAAGATGTTCTTCGATCAGCGGCGCTAACCACAGACCCGCCAAGAAACCCAAGATAACCGTTGGTAAAGCTTCCATGATTTCGATGGTCGGTTTAACGAAACCGCGCACCTTAGGCGACATAAAGTAAGCAGTGTAAATCGCACCGGCAATGGCTAAAGGCACGGCAAACAACATGGCATAGAATGCCGCTTTCATCGTACCGTAGGCCAATGGCATTAAGCTCAGCTTAGCTTCGAAATCGTCAGAACCCGAGGTTGATTGCCACACGTATTTAGGCTCTGGATAACCCTCGTACCACACCTTGTCCCACATAGCGCTCCATGACACTTCTGGGTGAGAGTTTTCCACACTGAAGATATGCAGCTTTTTATCCGCTTCAACGACTATGCCGTTTGAGCGTGGGGTAAAGCCCATTTTCCCTGGGTTTTTAAGGTCGAACTTTTCGTCAAACAGTTCACGATGACTTGTGGTATAAAGCAATGTCAGCTCGCCCTCTGGGCTCACAGTTGCAAAACTCTTACGGTAGAATTCAGAGGTAAGTGACTCAATAGGCGGTAAGTCATCAAACTGGCGAATTTCCTGATATAAACGCCCTTTTGGACCACTAACTTGGAAGTACTGGGCCACAATACCTGTGTCGTAGCTGACCAGTAATGAACTCGCCCCAGCCAGCAAAGCCACATTATTCACTTGGGATTTAGCCCGTTCAACATCAATCACCTGCAGCAAATCTAGGCTGTCAATATCACGGATGTCATACACGAAGATTTTATTGCCGGTTTGCAACATCAATTGACGTTGGTCTGGCGTCATTAGCTCATGGGAGACTTTCTTCGGCGCATCTTGAATTTGTGAGGTAGTAGAAACCCACTCCACTTCTTCAGTCATCATGTTCTCTTGCCCTTCGAGGCGAGTCAGACGCCAAATGCCGTTCTCATCTTGATAAGCAAAACTCATTTTGTCTGAGCTATAGCTGAAGGTCAGTTTATTAATCGCCCCACCCGTTTCATTAATGGTGATCGGGGTTTCGCCTGCGGGATAACGCAGTTTAGGCGTGATTAAACGCTTGTTGTTTGGGTAACTCAAACCAAACTCTAGGCCAGCCACGAGCACCTGACCATTACTTAATCCCAGCGCAAAACGCTGTTCGCTCGGCACGGCAACGGCGGCACTGGTCACAGTCACGCCCGCTGGCAATGGCGGTGTAAAGCTAGAAAGTAAGTTACCGTCGGCAACGGTATAGAAGTCCACTTGGCCATCAACGGCCACACGGTACATCACCTCATTTTGCTCTTCAGCGCCCACCATTAAAGTAGGTACATCCGCGTGTTGATAGCTCACCGTCTTAACCGGCGTGACATCAGCACTATCGAAAATGGGTTTAATCACATACAACAGATAAAAGAAGATCAACAATAAGGCGACAAACACCATAGTGCCGCCGATAGTGACGCCGATTTGCGCCGCTTTATCCTTAAATGCCCTGCGATTCGAGCGCCCGCCTTTAAGCATACTGTGCGATGCAGAACCAGGTTGAGTGACCTGACTTTCCATTAAGAACCTCTATTATTAATAGCCAGCGAGTTTTTTCGCTAGGATTTGCCGGGTGCTATGCTTACACTGTTTGAACGTAAACTGAGCAATAACAACATCCTTTATTCTAAGTGCGTTGGATTATATGACGCAAAGATGACAGTTGTGTTACACCCCGTTTTAAAACAGGTGCCTTTTACAAAAAATAGGAGTCAGTCACTATGCTACGATATTTAATCACACTACAAGCACCTGATAGAAAAGGATTAGTAGAACAAATCGCCCATGCAGTGAGCCGTCACGGCGGCAACTGGCTCGACTCAGAATTACGCCATATCGACGGTATCTTTGCCGCCATTCTGCTGCTCGAAGTGCCTGCCTTGCGTATGGACGAACTCATTGAGGCGCTGGAGTGCATCGATAGCCTCACCCTCACCTACGCCAAAACCTCGGTCGCCCTTAAGCCCATCAAACGTTTGAGCTACAGCCTAGTGGCCTACGACAGACCCGGACTCGTGCTCGATATCTCAAATAAAATTAATGCCCTTGGCATCAATATCGAGCAGTTTAGTAGCCAATATGAAACCGCTGGCCACACAGGTATCGCACTATTTCGGGCGACAATCGGCCTTGGACTCACAGATCTCGCCCAAGAAGATCAACTAGTAGCATCCCTCTATGCCCTAGGTGATGATCTCGTGCTCGATAGATTAAGCCGTTAACCTTTACGACGAGCGAAACTTAGCACGCCAACACGTTTAGAGCGTGCATTTGCCATAGCACTTTCAAACAGCACTTAAATGGCACTTAAGAACGGTTTTTAAAAAATGCATAAAATAGAAACGCCGCTAAGCAGATGCCAGCGGCGTTTTTGTTTAACTCACTTTTTGATGCCGAGATTTGACTAAGTAACGCAGCGGCACTTGGGAGATCAGCATCCCCAGCAACATCAAGCCACAGCCGAATAATGCCCGCACACTCAAACTCTCATCGAGGAAAATAATGCCGCCAATGGCCGCAAACACCGTTTCTAAACTGAGGATAATCGCCGCATGGGCAGGATGCGCATTTTTCTGTGCTAACACTTGCAAGGTATAAGCAATCCCCACCGAAATCAGCCCAGCATAGAAGAGTGAACCCCAAGCCGCCATCACGCCATCGAGCGTGGTGACTTCAATCACCGCCGACACCATCAAGCTCAGCACGCCGCAGACAAAAAACTGCATCATGGCTAATACCACGGGCGAGATCCGCTTGGCAAAATGATCCACCGCCAGAATGTGCAATGCCCAAAACAAGGCGCCCACCAACTGCAAGGCATCGCCATAACCTATGCTCATGCCATCTTTAACGCTTAAAAAATACAAACCGACCGCGGCAATCGCGCAGCCAAGCCAAGTATTCAAACCGGTCGTATGTTTTAGCGCTAACCCAAGCACAGGCACTAACACTATATATAGGCCAGTGATAAAACCCGCGTTCGCTGCTGTGGTGTATTGCAAACCGACCTGTTGAAATGACGCGCCCGCAAACAGTAAAACTCCGACCAGCAAACTGCCGCGCACTACATCCTTTGGCGCACTCACATGCAGCTTATTTTGCCGACGCAAGTACCACACCAAAGGCACTAAGCTAAACGTCCCCATTAAAAAGCGAATACCATTAAACGCAAAGGGGGAAAGATGTTCCATACCTAAGGTTTGGGCGACAAATCCAAAGCCCCAAATCGCGGCGGCAAGCAGTAATAACAGGTTGGCAGGCAAGATAAATTCTCAGCGAACAAAAAGATCACAAGATTACCTAGCCGCGTGAGACTTGTCCAAACATGTTGCAACTTTGTAGCTAAGCCCTCTTGGAGCGGTTACTTTTTCGCTCGCAACTGCAAGTGTTTAGCTTGACTGAGGATCTCATTTAAAAACACGGAATCCGTTTGTTTTGCCAGTAGCACGGCTTTGTCGGAGGCTTGTATCGCCTGCTCAAGCTGCCCATCCAGATCATAGGCGGTCGCTAAACTGTCCCATAACACCGCTGAATTGGGGAACGCGCGCGTCCCTTCTTCAAGAATTTCAACGCCCCAAGCCGTTTTTTGTTCATAAGTCGCTTTGAGCCCATAAACATTATATTGCTGAGCAAAGAGTGGAAATTCATAGCCAAACTCAGCGCTCTTTTGTCGATAGAAGTGTTTTAGGTCCTTGAGTGGCATAACGGCAATTTCAGGCACAGCATTCCAACCGGCAAAAAGGGTCTTTAACGCCTCAATATTGCCAACAAGCGGCGTACTGTCGTGGGTTTCATCGGGGAAGTGTTTATAAAACCAATGCAGTGGCTTTGATGCGTTACCCGTTGAGTTTGCACCTAAGCCGTCTTGCAACTGCTTAATTTGCGCCGCAAATGCGCTCGCCATTTCATTAGGTTCACTTGCCATACTCAAAAACCAGCGCAGTGGTTTCGCACGCTTGGCTTGTAATAACTCTGCCGACTTAAGCACTAGCCAATTACTGTCCCACCATAAACTGGGGCTGATTGAAATCACCGCATCAAATTGGCTATTAGGCGTCAAGGCCACATAACTGCTAAATAGCCCAGCGAAGGAGTGACCCGTGAGTATTTGATAATCTGAGGTGCGGTATTTTTTGCCTAATTCACTGAGTAGCTCTTGCTCTAAAAATTGCCTGAACCGTTCAGCACCACCGGAGCTGTCTTTAAATTTATCTATTTGAGTCGGCGTAAAATACTTCATCCGTTGATCCGAACTCACGCCAACGGTGATCATTTCCGGAATAATGGCATAAGTACTTAAAAAGCCGACATTCGCCGCCACATGCTCAAATTGGGTCGAACCATCTAATACGATTAATACCGGATAGTTAAAATCGTTGGAATGCGCATAGGTATCTGGCAAATGGATTTGTAAGTTGATGTCATCATTCAAGATTTCGGAATGAATTACCGTCTTATCCGTCTGTGCAAATACAGCCGTTGAAAAGAATAACATCAGCACTAAAACCAACCGCATAAGTACACCTCCATTTGTAATGCTAGGTAACTTACTGGTTTTCATCATAAGACTCAAATCATTACCTTCAAAAAGTCTGATTGAGATGATGAAGTTGAGTACAGTTTACAAAGACTCACTTATCGAAAAATCCTATCTAAACTGGCTTGGATAATCTTGTATACTGACGGCCACGCAATGACGATATAACGAAAGTGTGCACTAGACCGCATGATGAGCGACTCAGCTGCACCAGAACGCAACACATTAGGATTACCATGTTAGGAACGCTAAAGAAGATGCGCGTACAGTTAGATGACACGCAACAAGTGCAATATCAACTCGTTGTCGGTGATGAGTTACTCCAGCTCAATCCATTGATAGGTAAGCAATTAACCTTGACCCACACTGGCAATATCTTCTGCTGCAACTGCGGTAAAAAGAGTAAGAAGAGTTACTCGCAGGGCCATTGTTTTGTCTGTATGCAAAAACTCGCCAGTTGCGATATGTGCATCATGAAGCCGGAAACCTGCCATTACGACCAAGGTACTTGCCGCGAGCCAGAGTGGGCCCAGAGCCACTGTTTTGTGCCACATTATGTGTATTTGGCGAATACTTCGGGCGTTAAAGTCGGCATTACCCGCCACACGCAACTGCCTACCCGCTGGATTGACCAAGGTGCCACCCAAGGTTTGCCGATTTTTAAAGTGTCAACAAGGCAACTCTCAGGCTTAGTAGAAGTAGAATTGGCCAAACTGGTGAACGATAAAACCCATTGGCAAGCGATGCTCAAGGGCCACGCCGATGATATCGATTTAAATGCTAAAGCTGCAGAACTTATCCCGCAAATTGAGGCTAAGTTGCACGAAATCGGCATGCAAAAAGGCGATTACAGTATCGAGCGTTTAGATGAAACGATTCAGTCAATTCACTATCCCATCGACACCTTTCCGAAAAAGATCACTTCCCACAACTTCGATAAAAATGGGGTGGTGAGCGGGATTTTGCAGGGGATTAAAGGTCAGTATCTGATCTTCGATACCGGTGTGATTAACATTCGTAAATTCACCGCCTATGAAGTGAGCGTAGAGCTAATATAAATTCATTTTTATGCAATTCAGTGTGTTGCTATCTGTCATGGTTATCAACACACTGATAGCGAAACCTCGGCATGCTCATGCTGAAGCATTGAAACTGTGCCAGAGCATAGGTTCATTGATTGCCGCCGTCTCGTTATTACCCCGAGGAACTCGAGCCTTGCCTCCGTATGGATGAAAATAGCGCTTGGCTTCCCCAAAGTAAAAAACATCTTTATATGGAATATTTTTGATGAAACAAGGACCTCAACATTTTATCCGTCGCTGTGCATTCCAACAAAAATTACGTAGTAAGCAATCTGGAATATTTTTGCTCTTGATAATCCCGCTGATAATAGCAAGCGGTCCTTGGAAGGAACTGACTGCATCGCTTTCGACAGAACCATGGGATATAGGATTTACAATTGTTGTCGTTTTAGCCGTTGTGGTGGCATTTTTCTTCGTCTTCATGATCATTTCTGAATCGATAAGACTAGGCAAAGCCGCTAAAAATGAACAAAGGAAATTAGCCGAAGCGGGGCCAGATGGCTATTACATTGATATCTATCAAGAAGGCCTCATTTTTCATGTTTACGATGCCGAATTTCATCTTTTTGAGATGAAGCAGCAGTTTGTCCCTTTGGATGACATTGCCAGTACAAAATACTCAAAACGCAGAGGCATACGTAGCTTCACGATCAACTTTGCCCACATTTCCGGCCAAGTGTCGTTCACACCTAGGGAAATAAATGTGGATGATTTTGATTTTATAAAGGAATTTCTTGAGACTCATATTTCCAACCGAGGGAATAAGCCAGCTTAAGATAGGCTGGTTAATTAAACATAGGCGCGCTGCCTTGTGTACAGCTTAGGTCTCACGCAACGCGCGCTATTATTGGACAAGCTTGGTTTAGAGGAATGTGCAAGAGGATGCCCTAACCTACTTGCGCTGCCATATGAACAAGTTCCCAGATATGCCCATCGGGATCTTCAAACGCATGGCCATACATAAATCCTTGATCTTGCGCTTGACGATAGGCTTTGCCGCCATGCTGCTCGGCAAGCTTAACCAAGTGATCGACACGCTCTCGACTGTCGCAGTCTAGGCAATTGAGCACTTCTGTCGTGGTATGAGCATCCGCAATCACCTTATCGGTAAAACCAGCAAAAAAAGGCTTAGCCAGCAGCATCACATAAATATTGTCCGCAATGACGACGCAGGCAGCCTGCTCATTGCTGTATTGCTCATTGATGCCAAAACCAAGACCTGAGTAGAAAGCGCGTGAATCCTGAACGCTCTCGACTGCCAAATTAACAAAGATGCTTTGAGTCATAATAATCTCCCTTTATAAGTGCTAACCGGACGTCAGACTAAGTCCTATAAACAGGACGGTAAATCGTCCAGGGCAACCGCATGAGTGTTTAAAATTCGTCCAGCTGCAACCCTGCTAATAGAACCGATTCTAAATATTCAGGTTTCATCCAAGCTCTTTTCTGTTTCGCTGGAATGCTTCCCTTAGAAGG